>Ga0210059_1000303_pt1 | contig 57811 bp, 34 predicted proteins | sample Ectturendosymbi2_FD_188042 | JGI IMG/M metagenome (GOLD analysis project Ga0210059, IMG submission 188042) | Ecteinascidia turbinata endosymbiont from Florida, USA - Sample 2 (SPAdes) (version 2) | ecosystem: Host-associated > Tunicates > Ascidians > Unclassified | place: Key West, Florida... | reverse complement strand
CTTCATTCTGACGATATCCCCTGAAGAGTGTCAGACGAAAAGCTTTGGGATGAATCTCCTACTTCACGCCATCTTCAAGTTCTGTACCACCAAACGTCTTTACAACTTCTATAGTTCAAATATAGAACTTCTTGAATTTACAAATTTCTTTCACAGCTAACTCACACTACCTACTAATGTCCGTCACGGCGATAGCAACCACTTTTTCAAATGATTCGCCGCAGGATCAGCTTTTAGTTGTTGGCGGAAAGCACAGACACACAAAGCTCAGTCGTACAACGATGAAACAAAGAGCTTTTAACTAAATGTTTAAACTTCCCATCGTCGGCTCGATTTTAGAAGTTAAAACTTATTCTGAAAACGTATGTAATAGATAATATTGCTTTGGAGTGATTAAACCCTGAACGGGCTCGACGCAAGTATGTTTAGGAGGCGCTCCATACAACAGCGTTTGTTTCAAAGATGCTGTCGTGGGCTTTCCCGCGCCATAATTTTTCTTCGAAATCAATTAGATATGGACCGCTCCGGCATAAACAACCACGAGAACGAGGTACAGGAGCGACGAAAAAACAGTCATTATTTCTTTTAGTTATATGTGTGAGTGAGAAACCAAAATGCCAGGGTCTCCAACTTGTCAGTTGGATGACCATTAAACTAACGTGGTGAGAGGCAAAGTTGAAAATCACATGTACATCAAACTAGAAATGAGAAACACAATTGTACACGATCGCCAGCAGGAAGGCCACAACGTTCGGATCAATGAAAGACGAAGAGAATAACACAATCATTGATCCCGAAAAAAACGCAGCGTCGCAGGCCGCAATGGTAATGTTAATTCAATACGGCACTGCGGGACGCATGAATTTGTCTGAAGGGTTCATGTGACCTGAACTCTGAGGTCATTTGCTTAACCGATTGTCGCTTCGTACTTGCACCAAATGTTCCAAAAATATTATTATTGATTGAAGCTACCGTATTTTCGGGACCATAAAGCGCAGTATCAAAAATTGAATGCTAGCTCTTATTTTTTCATACATAAGGCGCAGTATCAAAAATTGAACGTTAGCTATTCTTTTTTCCTACGTAAGGCGCGTTGAATGAAGCAAAACTTATGCAAAGTCAAACTATTCAACTCTTTCCCAGTAACTCCAGAGTGCGTCAGTCGCCACTGGGAGTTTAATCTGTCATTACATACGAGGGAGTTTAATCTGCCACATGCCTAATCCGCTAAACCCGAATAGAATAAAAGCTGTGCGCGTGTTTGATTCGGCTTGCGCCAATGTAGTCAGGAGCTCGCCGAGTTATACTATTTGTGGTATGTGCTAGCTACTCTCGTGTGCTGCTCACTGCAACTGTTGTTGGTTTATTACGTCTGTTTACAAAAAAATCGTACCTAGCAATTAAATAAATGGTACCGTTCACCACATAAAATTGGTTCTAAATGAGAAAGCACAACCAGGTTCATACATTAGGCGCACTTTCGATTTTTGAGAAAATTATAGGGTTTTAAGCGCGCCTTATGGTCCGAAAAACACGGTACAAAATTAGGATCAGGTCCAATCGGTGGCGTAAATACTAAGTTGGATTCTAATTTGTGCTGCGAGGACGCAGTAAATCCACTATCACTGCATTGTGTAACCTTCAATACGCGTATAGGCCAACAGCAAAAATCAACAAACATGCCTATATTTATTTTCCCAACCATGCAGAGACAGCGGTATAGCGTAATGTTGCGAAATGCGTATTGTGTACACAATAAATTGTGTGTTGTGTTCGCCGTAATAGTGTACCCTCCCGCGCAGCTGGTGATTCTGTATGTCGCGATCACCTGGGTTCTGAACTTTTTCAGACGTGCATCGTATGAACTGCTCACTTTCTTTAATTGCACTGCTTTTCGTAACTTTATGCTTTGCAGATATGGCAGCGTTATATGTTTCTTAAAGCCAAATAAAATTAGTTGATACCTGTAACACATCACGTTACACAAACTAAAAATACACGGAACAAATAGTTTACACGAGTACATCAAATAGGCATGTGAAATGTCACATAATCCGCTAACGAGAAACACCTCAGCATCGATGGGGACCACCATACCACGTCAGCTGCGTAAAATGTTTACACTGCCATCCCTACAAACGTGCAAACTCTTTTCAAGCGAAACGCCACAATCAGAGATAACGGAAACCGTGCCAGCATGTGATGCGAAACTGCGATTGTTGTTGTTGCTATGGACTGGTTACCTAACCAGTTGACGAACTACAGCGCTAAACCTGGCATCTGCCTCGAGTCATAATTCAAAGGATTGAACCTTCACGAGTTAAGCTGTCAACAAAAAAAATGACTTTCCACAAAGCGTCATAACTGGGCAAAATCGCGAAACAAACTGAAATCACATCAACCGATCACTTGATTTAAAATAAGACATACTGAGTTACACATTCCATGCAAAAATGAAAAGTTCAAATACAAGCTTTCGCAAGTGTATACCCTTTTACATAAACAAATACAATTCATCAGATTTTTCACAAAATAGTACAACTTAATTCATTTGTGCTTTGATTAGACCAACACGAGGCTTTAGGCAGACATGCATGCATCTTTCAAATCCCAACTTTATATTTTTCGCAAACGCGGTCCACGCTACAGATCTTAAAATTCGGATAACGATCACAGCATACCGTCTTCTTCTGACAATATTCCGTCCCAGAAATGCGTTTCAGACAGCCAGCCAGTGGCGACGGCTGGCCAGCCACGGAACGAAACAACTGGAACCAAGTCGTACATAATCCGAGTTCCACCGCATGCCAATATAATAGTCGTGGCAACTCCGTTGCTTCGCACATTTAAAATATTAGGAACACCTCGCTTCGGATTTGCCTTTATTGTTTCAGTCACCTAAACACGGATTTCGTTGTTGAAACTGCAAGACTGAGAAAACAACGCCATCACATCGAAAATCGGACGACAAGTTCGACAAGCAAGGAGGTGAAGCTGAAGGGAACGATTTATTTCCTCGCCGAAGCTGTTCAACAAGTAGATCAAGTACACATTGTCATGAACTGTTAAAAATATGCAATAGCATTTAATTTTATGTTATTTTAGCTGCTCTGTACGGCTCATTTTTTCGCCGAAACCACTGACTCAATACGATTAGCTTTAATTGGCCATGGCTAGGATAAATGTTTTAGGAAAGTGATCGCAGCGTGGGTACGATTCAGAGCAACTTGCCAACTGATAAGTCAGTCAAACACAAAATATATGCCAAACCAATTTTGGAAGCAATGCGTTACACAGGAACATGCCCTTTTCGTCATTGAAAACACTCGGAATGTCAAAATATTGAAAACACTGGAAACGAAACGACTCAGTCAAATGTTCTAGGTCATATTTTACACGCGAATCTTTCTGCTCCTAGAATACGACCACCCGTATCTCTTTTCAGTGGTATCCGCAGGTGGAGCAGTCATGGACACATAATTCAATTTTCATGCGTCTATCTAACTGCTTGCAAACAAGCGAGCAACCGAAAATCATTTTCAGCGGTTTTCAGTTTCAATTGAACACGTATCATAAATAACATCTATCGCCGAATAAATGTTCTTGGGGAGTAGGATTTTTTCTTAATTTCATGAGCGTCTTATCATGGTGTTTTCACTTCAAAAAGTCAAAAATACAGAATCTTTCGGGCTATATACAAAAGTCATGAAACTATACATAAACAACGGGAACCCAATTAAAACTGGCGTAACTATAGCACTTTATCAAACATAACTCAACACTAATAATAAAGCTTTAGCAAATGTACCTTAATAAGGGTATCATGAAACCAACTATAAACTTTTGTTGGAGAAAGATAAAGATTGGATTCATCCTGATGATTAATTTCACAACAGCACGATTCCCAAATGGAAACAGTTTGATCATCCAACAACCTAAAAACATACAATAAGATATCAAAGCAGAAAAAGTAAATATGCGTGCCACTCAAAATCGTAACCTTCACAAGCATAGAGAAAACGTAGCCAACTGTTGGTTACATCACCACTTAAGTCCGATAACACCAGCCATGGTTAAGCCACGCAGCTCGGGCATCGCAGCAAAAATCAATATAAATCACAATGCCACGGCAGTCTTGAATACATTTCAGAAACACCTCAAAGCAATCAATCAGGGAGCGACATTAGTGATTCAAGTAAATTACAAAGATAAACATGTCAGAGTGTGCCTTTCACAAAACCAGGCACTACAGTCAAATAATGATTTGGAACCACTGGATGACATCACAATAAATCTGAGCTACTGTGGGGCGAATGAAAGCATTATAAGTAATTTCTGCAACCGTACTTCAGGCTAAGCCATGAGTGACATGGAGTGGAATGCCTCATGTCCAACACAACTGGTTGATTCTTATCATGCAGCTTCAGAACTGGTACAAATAACGTGTAATCCAAGTCAAAGTCATTTCCCCTGAAACGCAAGTTGATCAACTAGATAAATACAGTATGCACTGGCACATCCATATAACTATATTACCATACAAGCTGGCAGCTTTGCAGAGCTAAACATCGATATTACTCTGAGAAATGGAGATACAATTTTCTTTATTACTTTCTACTCAAAGCTGCAGCACAACACAATGCAAACTAATTTTCCAATAGCCATTCAAATACCATTGCCAATTTTAAGGTTTAAGTTCAAAACACCATTCCAGGATTCCCACAAATTTTCAACATTCATTTCCATACTTTTTCAATACCCTTTCATTAAAAAAAAGCTCAATACGAAATTACTTCTCTTCATTTTTCGAAATTCCTTATCATCAAACTCAATTTTACACATTGAACAACACTGCATAAATAATGAACTGCTTTGCCTTCAGTAAAATTCAAATACAAAAAATTCAGACATGAGATGCACCAAATGATTATTGATACAATTAATGAGAAAGAAGAATGACTGAAAATAAATTGAGTCACTTTAGTAATACCGTTGGTGATGAGAGAACATTTAACAAACGTACACATATGTCCATTATATAACATGAATGAAATAATAATCCCATGACATTTCAAAAATTCTGCTAACATACTGCACACCTGATTTATTTTACAATTAGACTTACCATGTTTCAATATTCAATGTACATTTTGGCCAAATTCAATACTTTTTCAAGATCTTGAAAACCGATTTTGAAATTTAATCTTTTTCATTACTTTCAATACCATGTGGGAACTCTGTCATTCATTAATACACAAATACATAATGCAGAGTATGAATTAACTTAAAAATGCAGAAAACAATTACAATGTAAAAGAGTTAAAACCTTTTTGGGAGACGGCATAATTAACAGAGACACATGCTCTATTCTGATGGGGTGACAGTCAAATTACCTACTCTGTTTAAATTGTGGTGGACATTTGCCATGGTTGTGGTGCACCATCTAACATGTTGCTCCAAAATTTTTTCTGTATGACTATCTTTTTAACACGTTTGGAGCCAGCTGACCGAGTTACGCTAAAAGGTATAATTTGCCCATATTGGCCAAGTCTTTGCAACTTCATTACTTGCCAGTCGATTGCGCTAAAGCTGTTCAAACCCTCAAAAGACTCGGTGAGTGTTCCTAGTTAGCAATGAAAAACAATTTTTAGTTTTGTTTTTTTTGTGGGTGACATCATAAGTGGGAGAGGTTTTGGCCATTTTGGCTCAGGTTACCTGGCCTTGGGCCCAACTGCTAGATGGAAGTATTTCACTAAGTTTTTATTGGAAACTAGGCTAGAATCTGAGTTTTTGAGCCTTTGGTCGAGTTTCTAGAATTTCTGGTTCAAACGTCATGGCCAACAAAACATAAAATTGGTAATTTAACCAATTATAATAAAAACTTGAGCGGAATACTTCCATCTAGCGGTTGGGCCCAGGTAACCTCAACCAAACCAAAATGGCCAAAAACCTACCCTACTTACATCACCCACAAAAATCGAAACCCAAAACCTTTTTCATCACAAATGAGAAGGCTTGCCTGGTCTTATGATGGTTTGGATAGCTCTGTAACACAATTGACTGACAAGTTATGAAGTTGCAAAGTGGCATGAAATTAGCACTCAATGTGTGATTTCAAAGTACGATATACTCGCACACTGGCTCAAGACTCGTTAGTATACAGTATTGCAATTTCTTCATGAACTTGGTTCACACTTTGAAGACTAAAACAAAAGTTGTTGCTTTTAGATTCAGGAACTTGCTGCTTTACAGGCTTTGTTTTAAATATTTTTAAAATCATATTGTCTGACGTGTAGAAAATCCCTTACGCACATTGGCCATCTATAAGAAAGGTATCTTGGGTCAAACTTGAAATAAACGCACTGAGAGCTTTTGTGCTTCACATAACCATCCAGACCAGTGGTTCTCAAAGGGGAGCCACTTGGCTCCCTAAAGGAGGAATAGGGGAGGAAAAGCTGTGGGTGAAAAACCTTAAGCTTTTATTATTAGTTTATTCAACACATACAAAGTGCACAGCGAGGTTGGTTTAGATTGGAATGTCTGCAGTATGCAAGAACAAGCTGGCAGAAGCTGCTTCATCATTTGAGCCAATTCTTTCAGGCACTGCCAGGCTGCACTCGATCTCGGGGCAGGTGTTGAGCAGCAAATCGATTGTCTCATCATCCAGAACAGTCAGGCCATGCAGTCCAAGAGGTTGGTATATTGGACATTGGAGGACATGTTTGGCAGTTTGATCTTCAGCACCACACTTGCAAGCTGCAGAAGCAGTCATATCCCATTTGCACATACAGGAACGGAAACGTCTGACATCGGTGAGGTGGTTGAGCCGAACCCAGGCTGTTCTGGCAGCACAGGCGCAGCCAGGGGGGCCATGGTTCCCCAAAATTTTTAGAACATAGTCATTTTGTGCCTTGAGAGGTGGTATCCCAAACAAAATAGTGTTAATCAGAAAAATTAGCTCTTCTGACAATAATTTTATTATTAGCCAACAATTCGCCCACCTATTCAAGTGCAATTTTTACAATTTTCATTTGTGATCTTTGTTGGGGAAGAATTGACAAAGTTTAGGTTTGTAAGGGAGGAATGTGAAAAAAACTTTTGAGAACCACTGATCTTGACTATTCGAAATTCAAAAACAATTAGTTAAATTTTTGAAATAGAATAGGACTGGGAAGTCTTGTAAGAAGCACAACGTCATTGGTTTATGGTTTGTTTGTTTTTTTATTTGAAAATGCTAAATTCATCTACACTTAATGAAACAACTATGCATTAGTTCAAATGAAGAACAATGTAAGAATTATGCATTAACTAGTTGCAACTTAATTCATATAAAGTGTCAGGAAACAATGTGAAACCATTTTATTGATAAATCAATGCGTATTCATTATTTGAATCCTTAAGTGGCTGAAATTAGTGACCAAAAATAACCCAGTAGGGAGTCATACCACAAAGAGGCAAACTGCTGAGGTTCTACTTAATACTTGCTGTTAACACTTTGAGAACCGGCGTACAATATATTCGTACTTCGATTTCGGCCTAAAAACAGCAGTTTTTGGTTGCCTTGCCAACGCCCTAGCTCCTCCGCCGATTGCGCTTGAGAGCTGTTCAAGGGCTCAAACAGATCGACCAGTCTAGTAGATTGCACTCGAAAAAAAATTTTTTGGTTGGGGGCGCAGATTTTTTGTGACTGACGTCATAAGTGAAGTAGTTTTGGGGTCATTTTGCCTGGCCTAGGACCCAACCGCTAGGCCAATGTGTTTCGCTGAAGTTTTCATTGGAAACTAGGCTCGAGTCCGAGTCTTTTGAGCCTTTGATCAACTTTCTAGCATTTCTGTTTCAAAACTTATGATACAAAATAAACAAATTAATTAATTATCTAATTAGTCAAATATTTTTACTAACTTACATCATAACTTTTGAACCCGAAACCCCAGCAGGTCATCCAAAGTATCAAAAGACTCGGATTGTAGCCTAGTTTCCAGTAAAAACTCCAGCGAAATACTACCACCTAACGGTTGGCGCATAGAGCCAGGCAAAGTGGGCCAAGGTGGCCTAAAAGTCCTCCACTTATGATGTCACTCAGAAAAAAACCGCACTCCCCAAGCAAACAATTTTTTTTCGACTGCAGACTAGAAGACTTGCCGCGTCTTTTGAGACTTTTAACAGGTCTGTAGAGCATACCGGACCGGAGAAATTCCCGCGCAAGGCCACATGCGTTTAGGCGTTTTTTTTCCTAAAATCCCCGAAAGCACTGGACGCCAAAGAGTTAAGCGATATTTGCAGTCGTTTGGTGCCTTACCAAACCCTCCACTAGCTTGCTTGCATGCATTTCTATTTAAGTCCCCTGTATAGGGCAAATCCTTTGTAAATAAAACTCTACAAATTTTAATATCTTGGCTGAGGCAAGAGCCTTTTCGCCCCAACCCAAAATGCTCCAAGTCTCTTGGCCATTTAAACCAAAGTGGTTCATGCAACCAATGCAGAAAAAACTGCTGTCACATCAGAGGTTAAAGTGCATATTGAATCTGCTATAGTTAAAGACACCAACAAGCAGCTGTGTTTGCCAACTGTGTAGATAGATGGCATGATGCCACTTAGATAACCAATTTATGCACCTGGTTCATTTAAGTTTGAGTGTGACAACTGGAAATGGATTTCCAGTAATGCTGGAAGTAGTTGTTTAATACACTGCTAAGAACTTTTCCAACGATTCTGAATGACACACTCAATAACACTCCAAAGATCTGCATTGGAGTGCAAAACACACTGTACTAAAGATATCACATATGCATATCCAAGATTTAGGTCAGGATGTATGTCTTTAGCATCTAAGATTCTACGGCCTCGCTTTTGAAGCTTACAAGTCGAACCGTTTAGGGATTTAGCATTTGCAAGCAAACTTTTGCCAGCCAGTGATTTTCCTACTACAATCCCAAGAAACATGATGGCATCAGCACAGTAGACCCTGTCCACAATAATCTGCTCACAACACACCACAAATTAAACATCACATGAAAGGACATGCCTTGCTAAGTCACCAGGACCATCAACATCAATATCCAGGGTTCCATCTCTTGCACCACCGGATAAAAGAAGGTATTCATTAGCAACAGGAAGTCTTCCATCCGTTTTCTGCACATCACCTGCAATTTTTTATAAGTTACAGAAAGTTTTCAAAAAACATTAATCAGTGCCTTACCAAGAAAAGCAATGAATTGAGATATATTTTTGCAGCACACAACACTTGTACTTTATCACATACATGATTAATTCACCACTTGGCAGTGCCTTGGAAGATATAATGCTAAGGGCACAATTTTAAATCTTTGGCGTCCAGCTACTTTTGGGGATTTTCGGAAAAACAAACCGCCTAAATGCAAGTGGCTTTGTGTGGGAATATCTCTGCGGGTTACGGACCTGGTCGAAGTGTCAAAAAATGCGGCTAGTCTTCTAGTCTGCACTCGAAAAAAAATTGTTTGCTTGGGGGGTGCGGGTTTTTTGTGAGTGACGTCATTAGTGGAGGACTTTCAGGCCACCTTGGCCCACTTTGCCTGGCCCTGGGCGCCAACCGTTAGGTGGTAGTATTTCACTGAAGTTATTACTGGAAACTAGGCTACAATCCGAGTCTTTTGATACTTTGGGTGATCTACTGGGGTTTCGGGTTCAAAAATTATGATGTAAGTTAGTAAAAATATTTGACTAATTAGCTAATTACATAATTAATTAATTTGTTTATTTTAGATCATAACTTTTGAACCAGAAACGCTAGAAAGTCGAGCAAAGGCTCGAAAGACTCGGACTCGAGCCTAGTTTCCAATGAAAACATCAGTGAAACACATTGGCCTAGTGGTTGGGCCCTAGGCCAGGCAACATGAGCCAAAATGACTCCAAAACTACTTCACTTACGACGTCAGTCACAAAAAATCTGCACCCCCCAACCAAAAAAATTTTTTATGAGTGCAATCTACTAGAGTAGCCGATCTGTTTGAGCCCTTGAACAGTTCTCTAGCGCAATCGGCGGAGGAGCTAGGGCGTTGGTAAGGCAACCAAAAATTGCTGTTTTTTAGGCCGAAATCGAAGTACGAATATATCGTACGCTGGCTCTCAAAGTGTTAACAAAATCATATATACTGCAGAAAAAGCACACACAATGGTACTACCAAAATGTGCTTGAATAATGAACCAATACAAGGCAACTTAAACATGGAAAAAAGTTAAAAATTAATTCCCAACCCTCAAACACCTGTGCAGGTAATTATTGCCCCGAACAAAAATCGAAGAACACCTATAGCTAGGGCAACCAAAAGCCAATAAAGTCAAAATATTTCTGCCTTCTTAAAAGTATATAAAAGGCCCACAAACCAAATTTCACACTGATATCATGCGTCATTCCAAAGTTATTAGGTCAAAAAAAGTCAAAATTTATTATCAGGTCAAGATTTATCATTAGGTCAAAATTTTCTTGCAGCAGAGTTTTTTCTAGTTATCAATATTTTATTAAGTTACAACAACAGATTTAGATATGTTTTTGCAAGTTTAGATGCAATTCTGAAATAGTGATGGGTTTGTTGCAACTTGTGACGTAATAATGTTGCTTAGCGCACCACCGGACAATTGAATACTAAGTAGATTAGGCATGTCAACGTCAATGCAAGAAATGTGATCTTACAGTGTATACTTGGTTTGGCCAATGCTCAATCCATGATGCATATATAGTATTTTAACTTCATGATATTCTCAGACTTGACTCTACTGCAGTTATTAATGTACTAATCAACATTTGCTTAAGGTTAAATAACCAAATTCTTCAAAAGTTCGAAGTATACTGCACGAATATGGTTCTGAGTTTACCTCAACACCTAAGGGTGAATTATTTTGCAAATTCTGTGACTACTAGTGAAAAGTGACAAAAGGTTTATGGTGGAAGCTCATTGCCGCAGCAGAAAGCATCAATGAGGTACGTTTCATGAAACGCAAAGTAGCCAGACATTTTTGAAACATACTATACCAGATTTTGCAGATAAACTACTTTTTATTTCATTTCAACAGAAATGACCTATCAGTTTGTTTTTTCATACTATACATACATATGCTTACAAACCTATCGGTGTGTTTCCTAATTCTGTATATAAATACGCTTTGTATTCCACATTTCAATTGAAAACGCAGAAAATAGATAGGTCAAAATAAAGTAAAAATTTTAAGTTTTTAGGTCAAAAAATTGGTTGCCCTACCTATAACTAATAACAATTAGACATGACATGCTGATATTTATAACTTCAACCAGAAACATTTAACTTTTTCCATAAAAAAGACAACAAACTTTTTCTGTGAAAAAAACACAATTTTCAATGTACTTTTACTCCTTTGTTTGATGCTCTCTTATCCCAGCATCCATTATGGTGAAATTCTATGTGGGTTTTGAGCGACCCAGTCAAGTAAGAATAATGAGTGACAACCTGCTCAGATGTTTAAGGGTAAAATCACATAAAATCTTACTGTGAACCTAAACTTTGTCCTTATAAATTTTCTACGGAAAAGTTCCTTATGAACATTTGGTATTGATTTTGAACATTACAGAGCCACCAAGCATTTCACATGTAAACAATTGCTTGCAGATTGCAGGACAGAGAACGCATATAGTTACATAAAATCAATTTCCTATTGTTAAAATTTGCTGAATGATTCAACTGCATCACCTATGTAGAGAATATCACTTGAATACAAAACCACCCAATTAAAATTGAATCTCAAAATCACAAAGGTAGTGCTGAGAAATTTGTTATTTTTGCATTATTTATCAACACAGCAACACTGAAAGTCCATCATAATGTTGTCCAGCAGCTTAATAATGATATTTAACACCTTCAGATCTGGTGTACAATGCACTTGTACTTTGAAATCCCGCATGAGCCACTATTTTCACGCCACTTTGCAACTCAATAACTTGTCGGCCAATTGTGCTAGAGAACTGTTCAAACCCTCAAATCTTTTTGGCTATTTTTACCCAAATTTCTTTTTGGCCATAAGTTTTGAACCAGAAACACTATAAAGCTAATCAAAAGCTCAAAAGACTCAGATTATAGCCTAGTTTCCATTGAAAACTTGAGTCAATAAATTCCCTCTAGTGGTTGGGGCCCAGTGCCTGAGAAGGCCAAAAAGGCCTTTGAAACCTACCCACTTATGTCACCCACAAAAAACACGAAACCCAAAACTTTCAATTAAAAAAATTAAACTAGAGGACTCGCTGCATCTGTTGAACAGCTCTCTAGCACAATCGGCTGGCAAGTTATGGAGTTGCTAAGTGATGCTACAAAAGTGGTTCACACGAACTGTCTCAGTTCCTAAGGTGTTAACAAAAATATCTCAGCACACATGAACTGTCTACTGTTCACACAGGTATTAACCATAACAAAATTAAGATCAGTCAAGTTATTGTTTTGTGAGCTGCATAAGCACACTTGGTGAACATGCATTCAAAAAATACAACAGATACTGTGATACCTAAAATATTAAATATATGCTCCTTCATGGTGTGTACTTCAAGAGCCATCTGATCATCAAATTCATGACGATCATATTCATCAAAAACATTAATGAGGTGTTCCAGTCTTTCAATACTGCAGCCAGACCTGCACAGTCAAGAAAAAAAATCAATATGTTAGTGCATTTGTTAAGCCTCACAATAAAAAGATGCACAAGGAATGAGATTCCAAACTGGGTACTAATAATAGCATGAGGTCTACAGCTATATGTCACCTACCCAGGTGCAGCGTGATGTCTACTATGTGACCTGCCCATATCAAAGGAAGCAAACGGAGCTCTCAAATCAGATTCATCCTCAGCCAAAAATATCAAAGGAAGCAAATGGAGCTCCCAAATCAGATTCATCCTCAGCCAAAAATACAAGGCTCAACCTAAACCTAAAAACTTAAGCCTTTATTGTGTTCAACCTTTCTTCTGATGATGCAGTTTTAGATCTCATGCTATAGTACTAACCTAGGTAGATTTCACGCTATAGTAGCACCATAAACTGGATGTATGAAATACACTGCACCATAACAGCCAGCAATTCACCCTATCAAACAAACATACACTAAAAGTTCATGCAGATAAAAAACCTTTGTGTGTGGTACCATTGCCAAGTTCAACCAAAGCAGGCATAATGTCAGCATACTACATGTAAACATACCGAAAATCAACTCTTTCTAAGCCACTTTCTTCACCCATCTCTGTCACAGATATGTCCAGATTCAGTATGAAGTCCAGCAACAGCTCTTAACAAGGGATCATTTTAAAATTAGGATTCACAATAAGATTAATATTTCTGAAAGCATAACACATCAGGGGTAATTCTACTATATTTCAATAACTTTAAAGTGAACGTTAACCCACGTTCTTGAATGTTTATGATATGCAAATATTATAGAAATAGAACTGATTTGAACAAAAAAATCTTTGCAATTGGACCAGTGGGTCATAATTTTGACAACCACCAGGTGGCACTGAGTGTAGCTATTTATAAGTTAATTTTTCTTGATCCCTTATGACAAATTGATACCAATTCCACCATTTTTAATGATGAGAATCTCAGAAATGTTCACTAGTAATATTATTGTACTTTCATCAGAAACAAATTTGTAACGTCTACAAAAAAGTTTTGTTCTCTGAAGATATTCTTAACCATGTCTGCATCAACATTTCACAAATTTTTGCTTAGTCACCAGCCTTCCATAAAACAAAGACAAAAAGATAAAGGTGTTTTTTGAAACTGAGCAATAAAACAGCTATATATATAAATTTATCATTTTTTCAAGCCAAAACATGCCATGCCCTCAGTAGTATGTTATTGTCAATCATAACATTTATTGTTTTCAAATTTATTAGTAAATTGAAAGGATGTGAAAATATGAAACTCTAAACATTTTGTGTAGCAAATGCTCAGGACAATTGACCATTAGTCAAATTAAATATATGTCAGAAAAAAAGCATTATTTGGTATCTGAATATGTTTGCATCGAAAATACATGACTTTCTGTACATCACTATGGCTCTTATTATAATGACAATAGTTACTCATATTTGACACACAATCAAAATATCTTCAGAAGCTTTTAGGGCAGGCTGAGAAGACTTCTTGATATTTGGTAAATTTACAGCTTTGATAAGTGAAAAGTAGTTGGTCCGATTTCTTTCTGCACAATTTTTGCTTATAGGTGATTCAATGGTGAACAGACAAGTTTGTTGTTTACCTCATTTATGTAATCACTCACTACAAGATGAGCTCTAGCCTTGTGACAAGCTCATGAGGAATTTGCTTGCTTGATTCTGCTTTCATCTTTTTGCAAGGATTCAAATTTGCACATATTATTCAGTAATACTTGTAGTGCAAAACACTTTCTAGAGCTTTTGAGAGTGGTTGCGCTCTGTTAATCATCACATGGCTGGCATTGCTTCATTGCAGTGTATCCCTTGTATACAAAACTGCTTGAAAAACCGCTGCTATATAGGTTAGTTTGCAGTAGCTGGTGTCGGTTAGGAGGTTCTAGGAAGGTTACCTTTCAAATAGCTAAATTATTCCACTCCTGCTAGATCTTCCTAGCCACAGTCCATGTGCATGTTTTACGCTGGTTTTAGTGTCAACACTTTGCTAGTAAGATGTTCTCACTTTCCAGGACTAAAGATGTCATAAACACGTTTGCTGCTGGTATTCGATATATTTGTACTTTGAGCTCTCGCATTAGCTGATATTTTCACGCTACTTTGCGTTTCCATAACTTGCCAGCCAATTATACTAGAGAGCTGTTCAAACCCTTAAAAGATGAAGCAAGTCTTCTAGTTTGCATTGAAAAAAATTATCAGATTTTGTCTTTTTTGTGGGTAACATCACAAGTAGGGTAGATTTTCAGCCATTTTGGCTTAGGTTACCTGGCACGGGGCCCAACCACTAGATGGAATACTTTGACTCAAGTTTTTATTGGAAACTAGGCTAGAATCCAAGTCTTTTGAGCCTTTGATTGGTTTCTAACTCGTGTTTCTGGTTCAAAGGTTATGGCCTAAAAGCAACAAATTAAGTATCTAATTAGGGGATTAATTAATTATTTGTGGGTGATGTCATAATTAGGGGTAGATTTAGGCCTTTTTGGCCTACTTCATCTGGCCCTGGGCCCAAACCCCAAGGTGGGATTTTCTGTTTCTTTCTTAAATTAAACTAGGTGAAAATCTGCATCTTTAAAGCCTATGATCGGGCCTTCTAGCATTTGTGGTTTTGGCTTAAAAACAACAAATGAATCCCCTAGGGAATTAATTAGTTCGTGATTTTTTGGCCATACATTTCAAACCACAAATGCTGGAAGGCCAATCAAGGGCTCCAAAAATGCCGATTTTCACCTAGTTTTTTAAAAAGAAAAAAAAAATTGTCCCTTGCAATTGGGGCCCAGAGCCCAATGACATCACCCAAAAAACCCGAAACCTACATCGATTGTGACGTCAACCACAAAAAACTCAAATTCAAAACTTCTCAATTTTTTTAAATTGGAAGTATAAGACTTTCCGCATCTTCAGAAGGTTTAAACAGCTCTCTAGCTCAATCAGCAGGCGAGTGATGGCCTTCAGCCAAAATGGCCAAGGTTTGCCTTTTGCGGGACTGACTTTTTACCAAAATTTTGTTTTTTTGGCCATAACCTTTGAACCAGGAATGCTAGATGGCCAATCAATAGCTCCAAAGACTGAAGATCATAGCCTAGTTTCCACTAAAAACTTGAGTCAAAAAATTGGCCATTTGGCATTTCTGGTGCCCAGGGCCCGGTGACCTCAGCCAAAAAGACCTAAACCTACCCCACTTACAACGTTACTCACAAAAAACAAAATCAAAAACTTTGCAATTTTAATTTCGAACTAAAAGACTTGCCATGTCTTTTGAGGGTTTGAATAGCTCTCTAGCTCAATTGGTTAGAGAGCTATGGTGGTGTAAAATGATGCAAAAAATTTGGCTCACACGAACTGTCCTGGAGCCTAAGGTGTTAAATGTGTTAAGTATTCAGTCAGACAAGCTAATGTTTTGAAGAAGAATCATGGTGTGCTTGCATTATGACAAAGAACACTTGCAACAGGTATCAGTGATCAAGTAAACTCACTTTTCTTGTCCTAACCTCAGCCAAGTGCTAAATATTATGGTAGTGTGGCTCCTAATATTTATCTTGAAAAGCATATTCTTATATGTAAAATAACTCTATGCAGCTTTCTAAAGTGGAAATGACACAACCAAAACAGGGTCCCGGGAAAAATTTTATGCCTAAAGACCAAAATGGTGCATCTTTGCTGGAGCATCAGGCAACCATTCTGTGTGGGTATGTCTATTCACAAAAATTCTCAACTTGTAATAATGGCCTACAAGCTAGATTACCGTATTTATTCAATTGTGTAAGTCATGGCTTAAAGTTTTTTCATCATTTCGTGTGGCTCATAAGCTTACATCAAAAGCAGCTTACATTATTTTTTTGCCTTATCAAAAGGTATAGATGACACTCAGTCTTCCTATGGCTACAATTTCTCAACCAAACTTTCTTTTCCATTCTATTATATCTTCAGCATCAGGTGCACATCCGTCACAAAAGGAATTATGATGAACGCAAGGCATTTGCAGTGGTGCAAGCATCATTACCAGGTTTGTCAATTAAACGTGAAATGTACTAGCATGCAAATATATTTCAGAGGCTTAGGTAAGCTATGTTCAAGTGTGGCTTGCATTAATTTTTAACAACATTTTGTGCAGCTTACAATTGAATAAATATGGTATAAGGAAATGAGTACAGTAATTTGTAATTTATGTAAAATCCCATGGTACACATGACAGCTCATTCTTTTATTTCCAAATGTCAAGTCCAATATCTCAAACTTAGAAAAACAAATTGTTTAATGTCCACAGTGATTATTCTTATTCACTATGCAGAAAATTATTCCTTTGTTGTTCAAGACGAAGTGCAAGGGTCACTGGACACAAGGAACAGTACACACTACACCTAATAGTAATGTATGCAAAAATTCAGGATGAGAATCGATTTCTCATATTTTTTTACGTTTGATTTCAGATGGTCTAAGCCATGTCATTGTTTTTTTGTATACCCTCTAGAAACTTTGGCTAAATTCAATGCCATTTACCTGACATTAATCAAATTGAATATTTCTCTGATGGCTGCAGTAAAAAAATGACATGAACTTTTAAAATTTAACCTACAAGCATAATTTTCATATTAATATATCCTGTGTATACTTTAACTTAAGTCATGGCAAATCTCCTTGTGATGGTATTAGTGGTATGATTTAAAAAAACTAACCAACATAAATTTGACACACACAACCAGGGTTGTAGAGTCCGAGGTAAAATGTTAGATCCCGACCTTCCCAAAATTTCCAACTCCGACCTTTTCAAAATTTCCGACTCCGACCTTTCCAAAATTTCTGACTCCGACCTTTCCAAAATTTCCGACTCCGACCTTTCCAAAATTTCCGACTCCGACCTTTGCAAAATTTCCGACTCCGACCTTTGCAAAATTTCCGACTCCGACCTTTGCAAAATTTCCGACTCCGACCTTTGCAAAATTTCCGACTCCATCCTTTCCAAAATTTCCGACTCCATCCTTTCCAAAATTTCCGACTCCATCATTTTCAAAATTTCAAACTCCGTCCTTTCCAAAATTTCCGACTCCAGCCTTTCCAAAATTTCCGACTCCAGCCTTTCCAAAATTTCCGACTCCAGCCTTTCCAAAATTTCCGACTCTAACCTTTCCAAAATTTCCAACGCTAACCTTTCCAAAATTTCTGACTGTGACTCCTTAGTATAAAGTGAATGTGGAGTTTGTGGGAGAATTGTCACCGAAGAAGATAAGGGCATGGCGCGTGATGGAGGGTGCACAAAATTGCACATGCGTCACAATGATGCGTGAACAATATCAGGAATATGATGAAGACTACTGCGAAGACAAAACATTGAAATGGTTCTGCCATAGTTGCCAGGATCAAGAAAAGGGAATCACCCAAAACGAAACACCTATAGCATGGGGCAAGATAAAAGACATAAAGGAAATCAGAAAGTCTCAATTCGGCATATGAAAACATTGTAGGATGGAAAAAAATATTTGCAAATCCAGGGAGGAAAAGCTGGAAAAACACTAAACACTAATGTCTCATCTTGCAGGACTCTTTAACCACAGTAAAAATTGGGAACCGGTAGCAATCCACATGCTACAAGTATTTCTGCCAGTACTACTCTAGAAGCCATCACTCAAATATAAAAACAGAGAACATGTCAAATACTTGAACAAAAGAATGGGAATGGTGGAAATACAGAAAGCTACAAGAACTGATCTCAGAGTGCGAAGCTATTCAAAAGATTCAAACAATCAGTCAAAACCAAAAAACAATCAGACCAGAAAGCCTCTGTTCGACTAATGCTACAAGGACAGGTGAAAAAGGCCCTTAGGTTTGCGGATAACATCATGGCATCACTACAAACATCATAAAGCTGAAAGAAAAGCAACTGACAAGCCTGAAACCAAAACAGAGAGGGTCATCTTTGAAAACATAACTCAAGATGAAATCGAATCCAATGCTAAAAACTCATAAGGGTCTGGAGGACCAACACAGATTGACATGGAAAGTTGGAAAGAACTGATTTATTTGAAATCATATGGCACTCATTCACAAAAGCTAGCTGATGAAATGGCCACTCTGGCCAGGCATCTCACGACAGACACCACTGAACGCGATCATATATCAACTCTCCTCACATGCAGACTTATTCCACTAAGAAAAAAGACAATGGCATTAGGCCAGTAGGTGTTAGTGAACGCCTACAACTAATCATTGGCAAAACAATCACAGGACTACTAAGGAAGACACCATCCATGCAGTGGGAACACTGCAGACATGTGCAGGACTGGAATCAGGCACAGAAGCAGCAATACATGCTGTAAGGAAAAGTTACAAAGAGAAAAACAGTGAATGCCTGCTGTTGGTGTTAGTGGATGCAGACAATGCGTTCAACAAACTCAACACAAAAGTCAGTCTAGAAAACATCAAAAGACTGTGTCCCCCATGTACACATACCTACACAACAGCTATAACACACCCACCATGCTATAACTGGAAAATAGGAACCACACACTGTCACAGGAAGGTGTGACACAAGGGGACAATGCAGCAATGGCAATGTGAATGTATGCCTTACCACAAGACCATTGATATGAGCACTTAAATTGCAAATGATTAAGTGAAACAGGTATGGTATGCGGACGATAGCTCTGCAGTCGGATCACTGGCATGCATGAAAAATGTTGGAATACCTAAAGGCCAAGGGACGAGACTTTGGGTATTGTCCAAAACCTGCAAAGACCATCCTCATAATAAAAGACAGTAGTTTAATGCAATCCGCACAAAAACTCTTCACAGACCAAGGAATCAAAATCATAGATCATGGTAAATGCCACCTTGGATCAGTCATTAGGACAGAATCATTCAGGGAACAATACATTAAAAACAAGGTGGAGGATTAGGTAAAAGACCTTCAGATGTTTTCAATTTATGCACAAGATGATCCTCAAGCAGTATATTCAGCATTCACCAAAGGAATGTGCTCCAGATGGACCCTTTTCAAAGGATCAGTACCAGACATGAGTGAATTATTTGAACCAATAGAAAACGCCATCAGAGAACAGTTGATTCCCGCTCTTGTAGGACAAGAGGTAAGTGATGCAGAAAGACATATTTACTAGCTCTTCCTCTCAGGCATGGTGGGCTGGTCTAACAAATCCTCAAGAAACCACCAAGACAGAAGACGATTACTCCACTCGGATCACAATTAAACTAACAGACAAAATGTACCATCAAAAGCTTGATCTTGATTACAACCCCTCATAACAACAATATACCAGACACACAAAAAACAGAATACGACAAGAGAAGAATGCAAAATAGCCATGCTGAGCTATTAAAGGAACTCACCCCTGAGTCACAACAATTCATAAAAGGGAGCAATGGAAAAAGGGGCATCATATTGGCTGTCAGCCTTGCCACCTAAAGCGATTGGATATGCACTAAATAAACAAAAATTCACGGATGCAGTCTGCATGACATACACATAGATGGAAGGTGAAAGGCATACCCACTGTGCTTGTGGAGAGACAAACTCTGTGGATCACAGCCTCATATGTAAACCGGCTGGCTACACTTCAATGAGACACAACTCAGTGAGAGACTCTGAGGCACAGATAATGAGAGAGGTCTGCAGAGATGTTCAGACCAAACCCACACTTCTGCCAATCAATGAAAATGACTTTGAAAGAAAAGTCAACACTGATGACAGTGCAAGGTTGGATATATCTGCGAGAGGGCTATGGAATAGCTGTGACAAAACTTTCCTACCTCAGTCTTATTCTGGAAAGTCCCTAGCAGAGATCTACCTACAACATGAAAAAGAAAAGAAGGATAAGTGCAACCAAAGAGTGATTGACATTGAGAAGTCTTCATTCAATCCCCTTGTCTATACAACAAGTGGAGGGATGGCACCAGATGCACTAGAGTCAACAAAAGGCTGGCAGAAAAAATAGTTGATAAACGCAGGGAGCCATATGCATCTGTCATGACATACATAAGGACAAAGCTCAGATTTTCCCTTTTGAGGAGCAGCCTCACTGCAATATATGAGGATTTCGAGGCAAATGAATGAAGCGATGTCTACCTCCAGGACCACATGGACATTGACTTCAGTTTAAATCCTAGGCCCACAAAAGTTGAAATAATGTGTCAACGACATGACACCAGTTATATTTGTGAAATAAGTGGCTAGATTACATAAGTCATGACATTTTATAAAACTCTACCTTTTTTTAGAACTAAATACTTCAAAAGCCAGGAATGTTTCATGGCTTCATTTGAAAATATCTTCTCACACAGTATACACATAGGTTGCTGTTCGCTATATAGTATGTGGTGCTGGAACAAATCCATTTCAAGTATTCAACACTATAATTACCTACATTTCCTTTGTTGCTTGCTGTGTTGTGACCACATCTTATTCTGAAACAAAAATTATAACTTTATTATGGCGAAGAGTGCACCACATTACCTGACCTTAGCATGCCACTTCTAAACCCTTAGGTGTCCTTTGATCAATCCGTTAAATACTCTTTCCACATTTTTAGTTCGGAGCAATGCAAGATTGAATTTAATCTGCAGATGTTGAAAGCATTTGAACTTAACCATGACACTAGCAGTCAGCCACTGGCTCTGCCACCTCTCTCTCGCAAATTTCCTTGGCACTACTCAAACCTAGAGAGCGTTATGAAAGACACTTCTGTTTTCTGGAAACTTTTCAATTCCCTTCAGATAACTTATTCTTCTTGTTAGCACCTAACACTATCTGTAAAACTTATAAACTGCCTTTCTACTTTCGAATTGAAATGATACCAGGCTATTATTATATTTGTGATCATTAAACCACTCCATCCAAAATAAGCTCACGCTTTTGCTTACAGTCTGGCTCTAAACCAAACAGTTATGTCCAACCCGCGGCCTGCATGCGGCCCAGTCGAAAGTTTTGTGTGGCCCAATTTAGGTTTTATCTGCAGTGAAAGTATCCTACATACTGACAACCAATTCTTATTTTGATAATCTTGAATTTGACATTTTTTGATGTAGGCAGTCCTCAATAGTCCTCAGTACCACTATATGTCTTTTAGTGTTACCATTGCAGTTAGGTTTCGAACGCATTCAGTACATTAGCTTAAGCCATAAGCTAAAATTAGTTTGCTAATGCTGAGATCAATTTATTTAAGCCATTCAATGTGCGGCCCTCACTAATATGTCACTCATTATCAGGCCCTGGTTGAGATAGTCATTGGCATGATTTTGGGCTTCAAGTCATTTGAGCTGGACATAGCTACTCTAAACTGACTGCGCAAGTGTGCAGTTCTCACACCTGACCGGTGCGGTGATACAGTCACTGTGACGAAACGAGCGTTATTAGGTAACAATTTACCCGTGCCAAAAAAGTAAGGACGAGAATTTCAATCATAATTATTTCATCACAGAGGAGAACAATTTTACTGTCCAGCTTATCTTAGTGATGGAAACTGCAGTTCATCAAATTATCTTCCAGATAGCATTTCATCTCTGTTTTGTATCAAAGACGTTAGGTTTTTGTTTATAAATTACATGCATACATGTTTGTTGATCATACTATTTTTCATGACATTTGGTCAGTGGTAACTCAAAGTTTGTAAGACAACAAAAATCTCAACTCCCTTCACATAACTATGTATAACTGGACCTCCTAACTCCCCCCAGCCACCCATATGTGCTTCACCCCCCCTAGAGCTTCTCACCGGCCCCAGAGGGGCGGTACCGCCCACGTTGGGAACCACTGGTGTAAGGCTAAGCTTAAGGCATCATGTTGGACATAAACGACAACAACTGAATTGAACGAATCCCGTGTTCGGTTCGAGACATATTGGTTGCCAGACAACTTCTGACAAAATACACCAAGCACTGTCTAAAAAAGCCTATAGTAATACCACTTTCCAGGAAGATATTTAAAAAGCCAAGACACCGGCCTGATAGTATGTGCCAGCTGCCTCCAAAAAAGCCAAATATTGAAGAAAAAAAGCCAAAAAGCCAAACAATTTTTTGACGCCAACTGCCCCTGATAAAAGCTAAATTTGTGAAATTTGGCGTCAAAAAAGCCAATCTGGCAACCTTGCCTAGCTACTGCTGCCAACAAAGCGCATTTTTTGTGACTGTTGCCGTAACACGGGGGCATTTTCTTTGCGGTGTTGAAAGAGTAAAGCGTTTTGTGAACGTCCATTTGCACTGCATCGTCAGCAATCTGAAAAGGATAAGCATTGTCGACGTTGCCCTCCCTGGAAAAATTTGTGCGGACGCCCATGTTCGCGCGGCTTACAATCAGGGTCCGTTTACAATCAAGAATAGCTTTCATTTTCTGCTGACGTTTCCATCTAACGCTCTCTGTCTTCCCTTTGCTACAATTTATCAAACAAACTCCTCACCTTCTCTTTGCCTGTGCGCAGACCAGTAACCAGGGGGGGCGCAGCCCCCTCTAAAATTTATTTCGCTCTCCTGGAAAAATGTGTTGGACATAATTTAAAACTATTGGACATAATTTAAAAAATTTGGGCCCCTCTCAGAAAGCTCTTCGCCCCACCTGGTGTCCCAAGCTGGTTACGGGCCAACGTGTGTGGCAAAGAAGTCAAGAAATTTAAGTAAGGTGATAAATGGACTGTGCTCGTACGTGCTCAAGGCCGACATGAATTGGTGCAGTTTCATATCGTCTGCTGTTTGGGATATTTTCGTAGGAAGGTTATCGCTGTAATAAAGTAGGCGACCCCATGTCCAGTTACGGCTTCGCTAAAATTTTTTAAATGAATTTGGGCAAACGCTGTGTAAAACTGGTTTTCCTCTCGTTTCTCTTACAAGCGCTGCTTCGCTTCGACGGTGTTCATTATATATATCAATCAGGGATATATATGTCAATATACATGTCGGAGTTCCTTGATATATCTGTCAATGTGCCCCTTTCGTTTGTTTTTTAGCATCTGCAACGATCAACCCTGGCTACGATCCTAATTCAGTCACATGCTCCAACGCCAAGTCTTTATATTAAAGCAAAGGGTGACCAAAACAAGATTTAAATCACGAATCTTTGTCACTTTCCTGTCCTAGAAAACAAGACTGGTTACATGAAAAACTACGCGAAACGTTTGTTTCCATTTTGGAAAAAATTTGTGATCTGTGTCGTTTTGCTGTTTATTTTGTTTTAGGTAAGTTTTCACACGAAATCAGAATTTTACACATTTGTCTTAGGGCAAAACCAACTACATCACGATCACCTGGAAGTTTAACCGCCTAAACTCCACAAGTTCGGTTTAAAAAAATGTAAAGTTATAGTCATTCTATTGTTAAACAAAGCTTCGTGATATTGCTTACGACACTTATCCTGCTGGCGCGCGTCATTTGATAGCGTGATGTCTGGTCAACAAGCAGTTTATAAAGCATCTCTGCATTTTCACTCTTTTAGCGACATCAATTTCTACCATCACCTTCAGGAACACAATGTTCTTGGCCCTTGGTTAGTTTGATAGTATCTGTGTAACAACGAATAACCTACCTTCCCTAGGATGATAACATCTGTAATTGAGGGGTGAGCAGGCTAGAAGACACAGTAGTCAGCGAAAGGCGAGGCTTTGGATGCCTTTTCATTTGTTTCCAGACTTCAAAGTTCTTACTGCAGTTGCATGCAAATGTTTCATAGTACACACAATTGAATGTATGCATAGGTTAAGCTACTAAGGTTGGTGTGTCTTCAATAGGACTCTCAACTTTGGTACTTAAGGCGTAGGCAGACCGACATCAGCAGCATAAAAGTAATTTACTTCACCGATATTTCACAGAACAGTCGCACTTGTTTAGTAAACTTTCCTGGTTGACTAGTAATCGACACGAAAACTGAGCCCCACACAAAAATCACGCTCGTTTCATTCCTCACGCTTGTAAGGTGTATTTAAAGTTCTTTCATGACTCTTTATGAAGCACAATAAACTGATATTCGACGACAGAACGGCGCGGCAATTACCGACATTTGCTAAAAAAGCATAATACGTACAGCTGGATAAATTCCGCTGCGCAAAGAAAGCTTGAAGAACAAACGGTAGAGTCGCGTCAAACAACCACAGGGTGCCAAAAAAAGCTTGGACGCGCTGTTAGACGCTCTACAAGGTGCAATAACGCAACAGCCAGAGGAAAGCGAGTAATTACGAAAATACAACAAATCAATAAACAAGGCCTTGCGGTCCATTCACTCTCCTCTCCACTTCAGTGCAGTACTTCTCCGGTACGCCCGCTTTTCTAAGATCTCCCAGTTTTTTCTGTTTAACCTAAAATGCAAGTCGCACATCGCTCAAGTAAACAGTCAGTTGGACAGAACAGATGGAGAAAGGAATTTCGAATTGCCACAAGCACTAGTTACTCTAGTATTACGTAGGTAACTACAAACTTGAGCGGTTTCACTTCAGTGCATAAGTGAACAAAATTTCGAACGGGGTTCGCAGATCCATGCCCGTGTTAGTCAATACACAGTTGGAAGGTGACAACATATTGCGTACTTTTTCATCAAGCGTAAACCGGAGTTATGATGTACCATTTGGTTAAAAAATTTTACAAACCGTCGTGATTGCAGCAAGATTTATGTGTCGATGTAAATTAGTAGGGAAAGGTCACCTTTAATTTTGGAACAGCACAACCTAAAGAATCCAAGAATTCGCCACTGAAAACAGAACACACTGCAGCGTCAGATCTACACTACAGGGCGATAAAGTCTTTTGCGAAATCGATCGCGCTTTAAAAATTTTAGAGAGTGGATTATTCTTTTATATTTTTAGTAAGCACTCAGCAACAGCTTAACATCGCCCACACTTTCGCCAGGAAAATTGTAGCAAATTACGAAACCTGCGAAAACCATACGTTAACAATCTCATTGATGTTCCAATACCTTAAATAAGGTATCTACCACAAATGCTTGTATTGACTTCTCGTTAGCGGTTGGGCAAACTGAGCACCCCGGCCATCTTGTTATCGCCCCCTCGCGGTCGACTGCAACTACAATTTCCCAGATTTGCACCAAAAAGTAGCGCTTTGCAAGTTGATTTTATCACAGGCTGAGTTGTGAACATCTTGTCAGAAAATAGATTGATTGCATGAAAAAGCAAACGATTACTAGCTTCAGATTCAATAAAGTGGAACTCGTATGTAATTTTGACAATTCTTTTCAAATGATTGGCAGATCAACCGCTGCACTTAAGAAAATATAAAAATGTAACGGTCGTAATCTTTACAGATTTCCACATTTAAACTGGCCGTTCAGCGAGAAGCTCCTGAAAACTTCTATCACGACAATGTATGCGTATCCAACAGAGAAATGAAATCTGTTGACGGCCAACAGTCTCACTTCAGAACGTTGGTTGCAACGAGCTCTCAAGCCAAAGCAAAGAAACTGGTCAGGACCATGGAAAGAACTTCTCGTTAGCTGTTTACTTTTCTTTTTATAAAGTGTACACCTGCGTTTATTTTGTCAAGAGAACAGACCCGCGCACACACAAAGAAACTTTGGGATACTAGGCCAGTTAAAAAGCGAATGTATTCTGGTTTGCAGTTTGTGACATTACTGTGCATAATTAAAAAAGTAGAACCACGGAACTACGTCATGCTATTGGAATATGGTGCAGAGCCAAGCGGATTTCGAAAATTCCTTTGCGAATTAGAACGTGAACAAAGGACAAGTGCCTCGCTATCACTGTTCCCTCTATGAAAATTATACGCTGAGCAGTTGTTAGTTTTGTTGCGCACTAAGTGCATGCAATTGCGCAAACATGCAGACACAAGTAAAGCGTTCCAAGCGTTAAAAGGGCTATGCGATACAAATATACAGTATAAAATTTTGATTGTTGGAAGTGCGCGAGAACGAGATTTCACTGGGCGAATTGTGTGGTGGCACTACGCAATTGCGCACATGTTATGAATGTCGTCCAGGCCTCACCAAGTGTCCCCAACCTGGAGAACCACTTTGGATAGGGACTATTTGTCCCAGAAAATAGTCTACCAACCTGTTAAAAGCTTGTGAAAGCGTTCAAAAATTTTAGTAAAATTTTAGTGTTTTTGATTTTTTCTGCAAAATTTGGGATCTTATTTTGTAAAAGTTAGTATTTTTTTTAAATTAAAAAAAACTGATGACCAATCTTTCGTCTTCGGGCGATTTCCCGGAAAACGAAGCCTCATTGTGATTTTCGTGCGGCACCCCCCATGTCGGACCAGTCGTGATGCCGTCGCTCAAAATTCTCTGGTAATGTGGATAAATGTAACTGAAGTTTCTTTTCCCTGGTCCTCACGACAATTTGTTGCTGTCCAGGCCAGCATGAAGAGGACAAAAATGCATTTTCGACCGCTAGTTGTATAACAACAAAACGAACCCGCATGATTATTTCAGGAGCAATGCAACTTCATCTTGAAATGTTTTGAAAGCATACAAAGCTTGGACAGATGCGCTCGCAACTCGAGTGACAAAAAACACTTCGCAAAAGTGTGTGTATAGTAGTATCAAAACACGTGGGTAATGTTTTATGAAAACAGTCATGCCTTGTTGCAGCCAAGAAAGCTAGAAACTTTCTGTTGAGAATTTAACAAAAACGGTGTCACATGCGTCAAAATTTCAATGTTACAGTGAATAGCAGGGGAACGTGGTTCCTCCTTTCAAATTGGTGAAAAGGATGACGTTCCCGCTACAACACCAGTGGCTCTGTAACACCACCGAGTCATGCGACGGGAGATGAGTTGCAACCACAACTACAGGCGCGGGTGTGACTGGGCGTGTGTGTACAGTCACATGTAAATGCAACCACCGTGATGTGTAAATTGGGTTGTTTCACTGTGTTTATTCGCTATGAAACACACGCCCTCTTGGAACGTACGACAACAAAACACGACGCACGGACTACAATAAATCAAAAACGTGGCATGACGTAAGGTCATCGTATTTTTCTGTTACTTCACAATGCATTCGAAATGAAGTTTTACTCAGCGTTCGGTCCAGCTTTACGAACTTTAGACGTTTTATCCGTAACATTTTCTAGCGTTTAGTGTCTCGTGATTCTCAACGTGGTCCCGTGACCTAAATTTCTTGTGGTTCACAGACAGCTCCATGAATCGTTGATGAAACGTTCCTAATAATTGTAACCTTTACTGTGCAATAAATTAGGTAAAGTGACCCATCGGATATTTTTTGAAAAAGATGGTCCATTGGTCAAAAGAGGTTGAGAACCATTGGTTCAGACCAACTTTAACTTTCAAATGAAAATTGTATCATCTTTAATAAAGGCTTTTATGAGAGTTCCACGAAAAGCGTGGACGCAGGAGCGATTCCTTGCAGTGAAACGTAGGATTTTATTGGCATTCCCGAACTTTCCAGCAATACCCCAAAACCAACAGCGCAAGAACACAATGAAGTTCAAGCAGAAGGCAAAATAAATTGAGGGCGCACGTTCTCTGTGTTTGCGTTAGGGCTTCAATAACGTAGAAAATTCAGGCAAATGACATTTTCGGCATATTGTTGCCAAAATACGCTTCTTTGACTAACCTCATCAAGCCTTGCTCGTCGCAGCCTGGCTTCCTCTTCCATCTTAATGCCTTCTTCAAAGAACGCTCTCCTCGCAGATATCCTTGCTTGCTCCTTCTCACGTATCTGTTTTCTCACTTCGTCAGCGTGAAGGCGGCTTTCCTTGAGAGCTTCGGTTTCCTTTTGTCGGTCGATTTCCATCAGACGCTGTTGTTCTCTAGTACAAACGATCAAAGTAGTAAAATAGTTAGCATTTACGTCTGCTCAGCATGCTACAACCAATCGTGGTTAACGAATACATTGCAGAAGCTACACTTAATCAACGACTACATTAGACAGTTGTTTACATGCAAGTAAAATCCAATTAAAACATATCTGACGCAAGTAATCATATTCAGTTGTATTTTTACAGCATTTTAGATATACGGGTTCCGCTTCAGCGTCAGTCTCCGGTCAACTGGGTTATATGGACTTTTCCGCGCGGCTTGCAGGGACGCCGGAGAGCGGGGGCATTGCCCGCCCTGGGCTTTCAAAAGGGGGGCAACGGGGGCGGAGGTGCCCTTTCACAGCAGTGTCATAGGTCATTTCATGGTTTATCAAGATCGACTTGAAACAAGTTTATTGCAGATATTCGCGCACCCACAAAATTCAAAATGGTTTTCTATAATTTATGTTATTATTTTTGAGGTCAACGTTGTTTCTGAACGGAAACAAACATTTTATTAACGATTTTTTTGTATTTTTATAAGTTTCCATTGCCTGCAACTCTTTTACTGCCCCCCACCCCTGCTCTACCGCTGCTCCGGCGTTCCTGGTCACTTGCATCACATTTACCACCAGAAACTTTATCGAGTAACAGCATTAGGAAGACTTGTAGTTTATTGGGGTAAATTATTCGTTCTCATTACGCACTTCACGTGTGGAACTCACCAACATTTTTTGCAGTTGCATGCCAAACATACTAATCATAGCTTGCGATTTTTTCGCTGAGACAATTCAGTCATTTTTTGCTGGACATTTTGTTCAATGAGACATTTGGGTCATTTGTCTCATAGTTGTCTTAAAACTCGCCGTAACAGTGTTTGTTAGCCTATATTTTCAGATATTCTGACCGAAATGACTTAATTTTTGTCGGTCATTTCAAAAAATTTTGGTCTATGACCGAAAAAAAAACAGATCACAAGCCGTACTTGAGAACTCTTTCAAACTCCAATCGTTCTCTTTGCGCTTGCACCGCCATGAAATGTTCTTTGGATTGAATTTGCTCAGTTCGAGCGCGTTTCATCATCTCATTGACTTGGGCTTTCTTCTGCATTTCGGCCTGCTCCTTCCTCCTCCACTCCCTCTCTGCTTGTTCCTGGACTCAAAGAAGTGGACATCAACAAAACGCAAAGCGAAAACCGGGGGGCGCGTGGTGCATCGAAACTACTTCACAATGGTTTGCATGGAATAACATCAAACTCTTGAAAGCATCTGAAAGCTAGCGAGTAGTTACTAGTTATGCGGTGTTGCAAATAACGACTAGAGTACTGGCGGTTTTTTTAGACTTACCATGCTATAGCACTGCGCTGTGAGTGAACTGCAGTAGAGTGAAGCGCACTGGGCTGTTGCATGCAAGCGAAGTGATACGAATTCTTTGCACAATAACGGTTATTCCCCTACCGTGGTACAGCATTTCCAGTAGCAACATACGTGTGTGAAATGTACCTGATCCTTACTCATAGCCACAGGGCCGCAACCACGGAGGGCAACCGGGCAATTGCCCCAACCCAAAATTTTTAAAAACATGTTTTAGTTGTTAGGTACAACAACAAGTTGTAATTATTTTGCCCGTACTCCCCCCCGAAAATAGCACAACAAGTTACAATCACCAATCTTTCGCCCCGCGCCGAAAATATCGGCTGGTTGCTGCCATGGTTAGCCATATTCTTTTCACAAGCAAATCCAATCCTTCGAAACATTTCTAATAAATTATGTTGTACATTTCATCTAATTGTACCTATGATATTTGACATGATTATGCTTCATGCTTGAACTGTCTTACAAAAACAAGTAAATAAATAAATAAACAATCCTTCGAAAGCATTGACAAACAAAAAAGCAACTGTTTTTTGAATAAACTTATTTATATTTCATGAACATACAAAACTAATTTGAGTCTACAACAAAAACCTATTAATACAACTTTACAAAATTCTGTTGAGAAAGGTCTGATGTAAACATCAATTTGGCTTGATAGCAACAACTACAGTAGCTTTAATCTCAACTTTAGGAGTGCGTGTCTTGTCCAGTTTGCATAAATCCACCAAGCAGTGGCGTTAGAGCATGCTAAAATAGGTACCACTACAAAAGCTTCAGAATATGAACCCATGTATTAACTCAGATAACTCAGGCCTACTATAAGCAAAATGCATTTTTACGAACGGAGGCTTATTGATGATGAGAGATTTTATCGATCCTCAACTGAATGCATTACGTTTTGTCTAGCTCTCAAACTTCCTTTCACAGTTTGCACCAACACAACTTCTGATATTTTCCAGCAAGGACTATGATTAAGTTTAAATATATGAAAATAAAATCTAGGCTAGGCCTATGAAGTTGACCGGACAAAGTTTTTTAAAACTTATACTACGTCCACCATAAGAAACGTATGCATTTGCGCACAGGCATAACACAGCTTACTAATCCATTTTTGAAGGTTTAAAATTTCAGAGCGTCAGAAGTTCCACCGACTATTTAAGGCACGTAATTCACCTATACCACTACACTAGTTCTAGCACAGTAGACCTAAATAAATAGGGTACGAGTCAACGAACTTTACCAACGTAATGTTTTAAAAATTCAGCACGCCCAGCATACACCAAGTAGCTTATTGGCGACTTTATAAGAAAATTTTGATCAACGAAGGTGAACTATTTTGACACACACTTCTGTCCAATCACCTCACTGCTAGACCTGCTGTAAACACAGCGGCCACACGCGCGTTCAGAAAACACGCTCTGTTCAATTTCGCTTCTCTAAGAGCAAATTCAAACGTTGCAAAGCAAAAAGCTGATAAGGAAATCCTGACGGTGCAAAGAGTTCGGCAGAGATAAAAATTAACAAAGAATTTGCTTGATATCACTATTGCCTAAACCCGCCTTAAAGCTTCAAAAGTGAAAAAAAATCACAAAAACGCAACTTTTACATACGCTTTTGATGAATGGGCGACGACATAAATGCATTAAACTAAGCAATTAAAGGAACAACAGATTTATGTACCAGACTAAAAACATTCAGCAAGAAATCCATAAAATCAGAGACAATTCTCCGTAAAAAGACTGTCGTTGGAGCAGTAACAAAAAATCAACACTGACTCAAATCATTTAGACTAAGAAAAAATCTTTATGTTATTCTTTAGCATTTTGTACATTTTATCAGCAAATTTTCCACACAAGTCCATGATATATTTTATGAAATTAATTTTGGAAGTCAATTTTTCATTTTGACACGAACTATTCTATAAATATAAACATTTCGAGCATAAGCTAAAGCAGCTGACAGGAAACGTTGGCAATCCACAGATGGATGAATTGCTGGCTGACTTCGCAGCTAAATGAAACCCACAAAATTATTATACAAATACCTGATTTCTCTTTGCTCGGAGCGCATCTTGTTCAGCTTGGTGATCTCTTGCACGCTCCTGCAGAGTTCGGAGCCGGGCAACCTCTTTTTCTTTCTCCTTCTTAATTCTTTCTTGCTCCTCTTCGAATTCGGCCTCTCGTTGCTGCATTCAAGTGAAGTACTTAACGTAGTGCGCAATAAGAACTTTAGCCAGAGTTCAATGGACTGTGAAAGATGCAATTTGCATCCATGACAGCTTAGGTAAGTTGGGTCGTTGTTTTCACACTTCAGCAAAGAGTTTTATTCGTTACGTAACAAAGCTTTTAAAATTACCACTAAACTGAAAGATTAGTTGCCGAGGTTAACAACCAAATGAAACCAACGCTTTTTGCGTTTGAAGATGGACAGAACAACGGAGAATATACTCACCATAGATATTAGGCTTTGGAAACAGCTTTTTTGCGTATTTCACAAACATTTGGCATCTTTACTAGAATTCCGAAATAATTTTTCTTCTGGTATTTTGCATTTCTGGCCCCAAAAAATAGGCGGGGCTTGCTCATGACAGCGAAACATATTCACAATCATCCGACGGTGAACGAAAGCCTTCGTCTCGCATTTCACGAAAAGGTAAGTTGTAGGGGTTACAGACAACCGGGGAATAAGAAAAATACGAAATTAGACTGTCATTCGTTTTTAATAAGATTCAAGTTCAATTCATGATTTAAATCTTTGTTAAACTGTTTGGGACCCGTCCAGAATTTAAGAGGTTTTACGAGATGTACATCGTGTATTTTACAAATGTTTTATTTAGCGTTTGTTCGTTAGTCTCACACACACCTAACACATGCAACAAAATACCGGAGTAGTTTTTCCACAAAGTAATACTGTAGGTTGCCAAATGTGACAAGCCAAAATTTTTAATGACACAGAAAAATTTGATGACACAGGGTGGAGCAATTCCCATACATATCGGAGGAATCGCAAATAAGGATGTAATCACTTGAAGCACCGGAAGTTGGTTTTCACCGGTTGATGCAAAACTGATGACACTAGGGTTAATTTTCGTAAATATCTAAATTAACCACTGTTGCATGTGTGATTGTGGCAGAACCTCTATGAGAGAGGATGACAACTTTGAAACAATCTCAAAGCAAGCCCGGGAAAGGGTTACTCAGTGGCCCGCCCATCACTAGACTGCACTTTGCATGCCCCAGAGAGTTCAAGGGAAAGGCGTGGCCAATACGTCGGATCCAGGATCAGTTGCAGGGGCTGCCAGAGTGGAGAACTAGTCCCCACCTGCCAATCGGTTCGTCACACCTAGACTGAATGCCTTGCATGACTGAAAAACTCAGTCTGCCTTTTCGAAAAGACTATTTCACCACTCTGGACCAGAGTGGACGTGGAAGAACCTCCGCATTGCCGCCTCCTCACCAGTTGCTGTTTGGCGTCATGCCCAGGACTTAACCACAGGCTAACAAACAAGCTGTAAGGTAGGAACACAGACTTTGAACACAAACCACTTTATTCACCGCTTTTTGATTCATGTATTCAACAACTTTCTGTTCCGCGACTCTTTCTTGTTCCCCTCTTAGTTCTTTCTGTCTTTGATGCTCTTGATTGATGAGGTCGATTTCTTTCTGCATATTCTGCTGCACTTGATGTTTTCGTTCCAGATCCCTGAGCAAGATACAAGCATGACAGCATGCTAGCAATAGACTAAAATACTTTTTCATTCATTTTCGTGCTCCCCTGGGGAGGGTCACGGGGTCAGCAGTCCCAGGAGGGCTCGAAATACCTCACGATCACAGAAAGACTTTGTACGTGAAAATGAAAAGTTCGTAGGATGTTTGTCATTCGCTCAAATAACCGCGTAATTGCAGTTGTTGAAAGTACGTCTAGCGCAAAGTGTGTTTAATTACGAAAATAAATACTGCTGACAATCATGATACGACAACTTAGCAAACCGAAACCAAAACCGTAGTGGCGGCATTTTGCACTACAAATGAAATTTCACATGAAACAAAATATTCCTGTTGATAGACTGCCGCCAAGTCTAATTACCACCTCATACATTCGCCACTTTCAACGAACTGCTGTAAGCCTAAATCAGAGGACACGTGTCGAGATCTAAATGCTGTGCGATAACAAACTTTTTGGCAACGGTGTGTTCTTATTCTTTGGTTTTGTTATTTCTGTTCATAACTATGTTTACGTTTCTTTGTTTTTTTATCCTTGCCATGTCTTTTCGTATCATGTCACCGTTCGCCAACCACCAAAACACGCTGTGCGAAATTTTGGTTAAAGGCGTTTTCGCAAAAATCAGCAAAACGATAGAGCCTCGCATTGCCATGCCAACGGCTTTTCCATGACCATCACTGACAAAAGCGAAGAAGTGAACAATCGATAAACACATTCACGGAATGGAACTACTACCGAAACATCACGCAATGGTTAAACGCAAATTGCTCACTTTTAGATATTTAGCATTTCAAAATAGCACTACCCTGTTCTGGCAAAGACGCTACAAGTGGCGATATGTTTAATTTGTTTCAAAACTTTCAACAACACCTGAGATCTTCCATTTGCAGTTTTTCCAGGTACTTGAGCATTTGTTGAGACTCTTGGTCTTTTCGTTCTTGGTCAAGCAGGCGTTCCTGCGCGTTTTGCTCGATTTGCTTCATCACTTGCACCGCTCCCCTACAAAGAATAATAAGCCGATCAGTTATAAAATATACAAAGTTGTACCTGTGTAAGCACTGCAAACTATGATGTACATGCAGCAGCACTAAGGCAAAATTCACACAAAAATAAAATATCCGTTGAAAAAACACCTGACTTACGAAGTTCACAAAGAACCAATAGCAACTAACACTTTCATGTCAACACAGGGTCCGAAATGGATACGGTGGCTAAAACCTACTGTTTCCGCCTCGATTGTTCATTCTTAGTACACGCTTTGACATTCCAAAAATTTTACTGCCACAACTACTGCGTTAAGTAACTGATAAATTTCCTCTACAGTACATTTTTAGACTTACATATCAACAACTACTTGTGTTGTGTACGAGGATGACCGGATGAAAAAGCAAAATTATTTGCAAACCTGCATTGTTCGATTTCGTTCAAAATATTTGTACCAGCGAAGCTCAATTTTGGCACATAATGAATACAGTAAAAGAGGTAATATTTTTGCAAAACTCCTCGGCATAAACGACCATGTAAATAACACATGGAAAAGAACAGAAGCATGGGATGAATGGAAATGATTAAGTTATGAATGGGATAATTCTAACATAAAATTCCCTAAGAAACTTGACTTCCCACTTTTACACAACATGGTGGGAAGTTCACATTTCAAATCTGCAGCTTGTTTTATCAGAGTCACATTTTAACACAGGACACGTGTTTATTGTTGGATTTAAGCTACTGTGCATACAGAAATAAAATTATAAAAGGCTAACTGTTTGCATTACGTATTTTTCTATAAACCAAACGAGACTTGACTTTTGCACAGCAAAAAAGCTCACGCGTATCTTTGCTGTTTTCGAAGATCTTCGATTTCTTCTTGCGCTTTGATCGCATTGATTCTGTCGATCTCCATCATTGTGTCGAGCCGCTTGTCTTCAGACTCCAGTTCCTCACGGACTGTTTTCTTTTCCAATATTTGGGCATCGCGGATCGCGTGGCACTTCGCGTTTAATATCAACTGCAAACAGAGAATTAACATACAGCTATTTTGAACATCAAGCACAAAAAACTTTGAGAGGCCTGACAGAAACGATTTTAAGAAAATGCGATTGAAAGCACTGGAAAAAAATAAAAAATTAAGGTGGCACCAGGTCAGTTTTTGCAAAACAGTCCAGGCAACAATTTTGACGTAATATATTTTACATGAATCTACTAGTGGAAGATTCACTTTAAAAAATGATGACTTTGAAACATTGCGCATCTCTTTTCGTTATTGGAAGTTTTTCTTAAAGTCATACATGGGAAACGTTTATTTTTCCCGAGCCTGAGCATCAATATGATTCATTGCATTACATTGGTAAAAACAATACGGAATGCAGCTTATTGTTTTTTAAATCATCAAAGGTCAATAGTCGACCTGCCTGGTTATTATCACCCAAAGGGATCGACACATTAACATACCCTCACGACAAGACTACTTACGGTTCAATAACAATTTCGGCAACGGAGGGTTTTCTTCACAAAGTGAACTACACTAAGTTGTAATCACCAATTTTTGCTGCAGCTGATTGCAGGAAATAATGGTAAACAAATTCACAAAATCGACATGTAACAATCGCATCAGGGAAATTTTTTGAGGAAAGTTTCGGTACTTCTGGGGTTATGATGGCTAGTTTTTAGCAACGAACCAGTTGATCTGCTGCAAACTATAGCATGCGGCAACGACTCGTATGGCCTGCAGTGGACAGTAATTTCCGCGTTACGTATATGACAAGTTGTCAGTAGAAAAAAGCACAGTCACATGTTTTCACTAACTTCATTCAGGTGTTTCACTTCGTCCTCCTGTTCCAGTCGCTGGGCATTTGCTTTGGAAAGCAGGTATTCCGCTTTTTCTTTGGCTTCTTCTTCGAGGTCTGTTAGCTTTTCGTTGTGTTTTCGCTCCAACTCTCTTCGCTTCATCTCTTCTTTTCTCTGTTGCGCAGCCTCCTACAAAAGGTTCGCTTGCTCTTTTAATCAACTGACAGCGCGAAGATGTTAAATATTTTTTGTATGATTAGCAACTAACTCACAAAAATTTGCATACGCCCGACTCGTGCACGTTTTATAAATACTTTTCTTTATATTAGAATAGATTTGAGGATAGGAAGCCAAACGTAAGGGACTAAAGAAATATTTAAGTGCTTGAAGATAACAGTATCTACGGAAAGGTGCTCTTTCTCAGAAAAAAATCAGACACTATCATGGATTCAGAGTTAATATTTTGCCTGTAAAAATATGACAGCAATCAACGCAAATGTGTATGATAAGGACTAGTGGAATTGCTTTCTTGCGCAGCAAACAAGTTTAAAGGCACCTTTGCACAGTGCTCACTACATTTGAAAACGCTTTGTTTCGCGCCTCTTACATGCCAGTGTTTACGTGTCAGTTGTGGAACAAGTACGCACAGTCCATTATGGAGCGCCTCCGCATGGCATGTAACAACTATCAAATTTTGCATTAAATCTCCAGGAATCAAGTGTTCACCAACATCAAGTTACCTAAACATTGCAGAACCAGCGAACAGAATAACTATAATAAAATCTTGTGCTCAACTGCTATAAAATTCTGAAAACGACACCAACGTTTGAGCGATCTGACAGCAAGCTTTCGTCAGGCAAATGGCACTAAACAACAAACCAATCTGACTGCTACTGCTTCATCGTTTTGTGACGCTTTCGTGACAGACGTAAGCGTTCTGTCAGCTCGCTGAAACGTCGGCATCGCTTTCAGAGCTTTACAACAGTTGAGCAGTAGATTTTATCAAGTTACCTGTTTCGTCAGGACATTTGATGCCCTGATTATGGAAGAATTTGTACGTTTTTGTTCAACGATGTGCATCTTTGTGTGACGCTCGCTTCAATTATCTGATGCTGTTTGTAGATCTCCATTTTTTCTCTCATTTTCTTAACGCTTCTAGGTGACGGTGATCGAATGCATTAGTTGCTGGCGCGATGTTTCAGTTTTCGTTCTGCCTTAGTATTGATTGCGTGTGCTCAACTAACACCTACCTATGATGTGCCACGTCTCAGGATTTCTATATTCCTGTGCTTTTTTCATTAACCTCTATGATTATAGACCAGGGGTCGGCAACCTACGGCCTGCGGGCCGGATCCGGCCCGCCAAGCAAAATCATTCGGCTCGCAACTCCTTTACAACTTTTAGCCTACTTGTAGTAGGCTAACTGAACGGCCCACCTAGTGGTATTATATTTCAATACTCTGCTCTCCTTGCAACTTCTTGTATTGCATGCTTATGAGCAACTACCGCGCTGTGCCATAAATGTATGTCGTACGTTGGGCTTTCTTTATGAATTGTGAAAATCACGAGCTAATCTGATTAAAATTCCATAAATTCCCAAATTTTAACAACAACGTAAACAGCAAAGGGAACTGAATTGTTGGTGGAAATTAGTAATTTTTAGTACGAAAATTAGTACGGCACGAAAATTAGTAATATCTTACACAGTGACTTTGGCCCGCGACTACGGAAAGGTTGCCGACCCCTGTTAAAGACCATGTGTCTGATCCAAACATGTAAATAAAAAGCTAAATTAAACACATGAAACGTGCAAACAGAGCAGCTCAAATGACGTAGTTGAAACATCTGTATTCAAAACCCTGTCCTTGCAGCCCTGCCAAAGCCTTCATTGCGGGCTGCAACAAAATTTTAACTTACATAATCAAGTTTTTCACTGTGCTAACAGTTTTTTTAAATGATAGACGAAATTCAGTTCGTGTGTTGTGACTTCCATAAAACAACACCACCAACCACGCTCACTGTTCTGCCGTATGTTTTGCTAAATAACTTTTTAAGCACTATTCACCATCGCGTTCTCTTTTTCCATCTTCGTCATTTCATACTCTTTCTGGATTTCTTCTTTCGTTCGAACACGTGATGCCTGTCTGATTTTATAGAACTTTGACGGATTAAGGACAACGCTTAGGCCAGATGGGTCTGATCCAGGGACTCTGAAAAAGAACAAAAAATTCTAAAGCGGTCACACCACCATCTTTTTCAGGGACTGTGTGGTTGAGTAGCTTGGATAGACATCAGCAATACACAATCTTGCAGGACCACTGATGAGCCTCGAGACGTGTGCGGTTTCTTTGATTATGAAATCTTGCATGAAGCAACACGCTCAAAACACCGTTTTGGAAAACGTTTGTTCTAAAGCCAGCAGTTCAAAGCAGCCAGTTGCTAAGCTTTCTTCTTTGCGATGTTACTCACGAGATGGAGAAAACGGAGGTTAATCCCTTGGTGGGAGGGCTTCCCCGAGAAGGTGCGGAGACCTGTGCTGTGATTGAGGCAACCGTGGTTTATTTGTGTAAGTTACCTGCCACTTGTGAAACTCTTTCGCCGCAACTGTGGCAAGTTTATTTTACTGCTCCGGCAAAAAGCCAGGTTGAAAAATTGGCCTCTATCACATTGCAACTGATTTGATCGGTGCCAAAAATATCTAAGGAGATGCTTCTTTCGACGACTGACTTTCAAGCACAAAGAGAGGTATGCACTATAACAAGTACCTTACCAATTCGTGTGTAAAACTTTGAAAAATTTTACAGGCTAATTCTTTGGTCCTATTTGTGTCCTTAAAGTGACCTCAATGGTTACTTGGAATGTATACAGTATTTACATCAGTGAAATCAATGGAACAGAGCTTAAAACAAGCCTCAGGTACTGGCCATTTGAGAAGTTCCAATAAGCTGGAAATAGTATTTTGAGCATAGTTCTAGGCTGTCTGAAGTCTGCATTGCCTTTTAACGTTCGCTGGCGATTTACTCCATGTAAGCGATCAATGGAATTGATGATCAATATCTTTAGCCAGTCACCAATAGACTGCATTGGGTACTGCTGTCACTGCATATAAAACCAACATTTTTCGCGATGATACCCTGGATAGTGGCTTGCTATCTCGCATAAATTTTGAAAATATGATCTAGGACAGTGCTCTTCAAAAGGGGTTCCGCGGAACCCTAGCGTTCCGCAAAACATGTTGTGGGGTTCCGTGAGTTTTAAGGGTTCCGTGATGGTCTCTCGTTATTTAAGGGAAATAATTTCTTGCTTCAGTATGTTGATGCATCATTATGAAATTTTGTAGATCAACGTGCCACATTCAGACTCCCAGTAGGCCAGTTGGTTATACAGGACATTTAGTGCAGTTAATAGAAGAAAAAGAAATATTGACAGTTGTTGCGTCACTTGTTCATTGTTGTGCGATTAACAAAAACGTCATTGTCTCATCACAGTTACGCCATGTTGCCGATGTATAGTTCACAGTTATGTAGAGAGTACTACAGACTAGAGCTACTGCTCAGCCTTTGTGGGAATAAAGTAAAGACAGGGTGAAACCCAACTTTCTACTATTTATTCAAGCCAGATGAAGCAAAGCAGCATATTTTCTTATGTGAAGCGAAACAATTACAATAGTGAAGGTGTGGACGGTAATGAGCAATGTAGTTCAAATGTAAAGGAGGCACCTCCTCCGAAGCGGACCAAATGTACTTCAATTGCCAAAGTCAGAAAATGGAACGACACATATTTTAGATAAGGGTTCTTTTTGCCGGATGACCAAATTCTGAATGCAGCAGCTACATTCAAGAAATTCAAGAAAACCGAGTCATTAAATTTCTTGCTTTTAACTTCTGTAATAACTGTTTATTTGTTGAAATGTCTAACAACGAAATCTTTGATTTTCTTACCGTGTTTTTTAATTTCAGTCAAGGAGGGTTCCATGACAAACGCGGAAGTATATCAGGGGTTCCATAATGACAAAAAGGTTGAAGCGCAAACAAATGGCTGTATTTAGAATTTCCATACATTTTCAATATTTCACGTACATTTTTGCCAAATTCAATACTTTTTCAAGGTCTTCAAAACCGATTTCACAATTCAATACTTTCAAAACCGCGTGGGAACCCTGTTTACCACACATTTATTTTTATTTACCGATATTTTTTCTGTTTCCCTTCTCACGTTTACCATTTAAATGCCCTCCCTGGAGTAATCCGTCAACCTTACGACCTCATAACCACATTTCTGCTTACGCACTCTACTACCGAAGTGTATTTAGTCATCGCGGCGTTACTCGTGGCTGTGGTTTTGTTGCTGCGTTATTGGCGTCAGGTAGTTTTTCAGTTTTAGTGAAAGCATTTATTTGAGAACGGCATATTTTCCAGGTTTTACTTGCTTGCCACAAGTTTTTGTTTTGATTTATTCACTTGCTTTCCCTGCCCTAGCTTATTCTTTCAACATTCCAGCAGCAAGCATCGTTTACAGATTTCAGAACTGAGAATGCGTAGTGTTACGTGAAATCGATTTCCTATTAAGAAAATTGCTGTTAGATTCTACTGCTTCGCTACTGTGGAGAATATCGCTTAAAAGCAGATATGCGCGAGTCCCAATCATCGCAAAATTATGAAAACAGAGCCAGTCTGCGGATTCCTCAAAAGTTTGCAGCAAACCTAGAGTTTTTAATAACAGTTTTAAACGTTGCTAAAGAAGTGTTAAACGAAGAAATACGTGGACAGCAAATAGTAAGATTGAAAGCAACTTTTGCTGAAGGAACTGTTACTTCACCTAATCTGACTACGCTACTGCGTTAAAGACGTTCCGGGCTCCCATAAATTGGATAAAAAAAGATGCGAGGTCTACCCACTTTCCCGCATTGTCAAATGATATGCTTCAAAAGAGGGGACACTGGGTCACGAGGATTTCGTGAGGACACTGCCTCCTGTCCTTACGCAGAGGGGCTGGTATTGGTTTACAAACATGACAACTAGCAATTTTTATGACTCAAAACAAACTTTTTGCAGCATGCCAAGCACTTTCAACGTTCAGAGTAGTTAACTGTCATTTTGTTAGGTGCAAAATGCGCAGAACATCTAAAGACGATAATTTTTTCTACTGTGCATACATTACTGCATCAAATACATAAAATGGTCAACAGTTTTGAGCGTGTACTTGTTACGTAACAACATAACAATTCCATAAAATGCAAAATTTGGTAAAGCTCCAGCAATTCAACCTGTGCGTTGTTGGTCCTATCTACGGGCATGGAAAAATCAAGAAGTGACGAAAACAAACGACTTCAAAATTAGGAAATGTTGATGAAATTTTGCAAGGTTTTGTCGTTCGTGTAAATTTCGGATAAATCTCATACAAATCTTGGCGAATTGCCAGATATGTTGTTGCAGCGCTATACACGGAGTCAGCTTTCAGTTACCAACAGATCTCGAGTTTCGGTCTCCAAGGCTACGGTCTTGGCTACATCATTGTCCAGGCCTGGTCATATCAGCGCATAAGAAACGTAACAACCGGTAAAACGTAAGTTCTATCCGAACTTTTAACATTAACTTTAAAAGAATTCATGTTCGCTTTACACACTCTCATATGGCGTTAAGTGTGTGTGTGTGTATTTGTTTGTGCAAGCAGCAGCAAATGTTCAAACCATTCACGCTTAGTGAGGTCAGCTACTCATATTAAAGGTACAAAAACTGCGATTAGGTAGCAAACTTTACTTACATAACATTTCGAATGAGATCTTTAGTGATCACTTGAATTGTTTCTGGTTTTCGTGTTTTGGAGCGAAGACCATTTCTGCGTAGAGTTGGGGGTGCTGGTTTTGTGATTTCCACTTCTGGTGCATTGTTTTCCGCTTCAGTCTTTTTCTTAATAAAACAAACAAGTAGTGTTTGCCAAAAAAAGACTTAAGTAGTAAATAGACAATGGTTGACCAACAGTAAATAGACAATACCTGACCAACAGCCGGAAACGGTTTTGAAAATTTACAAGGGAACAAATTTTTTCTGTCTTAAGGATGCTTTTTAGTTTTACAGAAATAACTCTAAAAGTTTCACTGTCTGTCGTATCTTCGGGAACAGCAAAACCAAACAAGGTGACAAAAAATGCGAAAATATTGACAAATTATAGATCTGAAGTGTAGGCCACATTATTTTTTGAAAAATTCAGACTTTCAGGTCTCGAATATCGGTCTCGAGCATTCAGGTCTCAGTCTTGGTCACGTTTTTGTGACAAAGTGTCTCTTGAAGTTTTAACCAAGTCTCGATCCAGCAGGTTACGGTCTCGCTCCACTAATCCTTGATGTTTCATCAAATAGGTTTGTGGGTCAGTGATCAAAACTAAAATATTTTATATCAAGTGCCTACAATTCCAAATAAAATATCTTACATTCACTAAGATTTCCACTGGAATGCCCTGCTTTGCTTTAAACCACACAGCCACTTAACTGTAATTGAAGCCTTAAAACTGCAGTTCATTTTACATCCTGATTAACATGAAGAAACTGCATTTTTGGCCTTGCTATAATGCTTCCTTTAGCAGAAGCAGCATATGTAGAGAATATTTTCTGGCCTATGTAGTTCCAAAAGATTGCCTAGTTCTCCAATATCAATCATGCAGTATGTAATGAATTAATTGTAGTCCAATACTTGTTTTTATAAGTAGTTCATTGCTATATTCTCATTAGAGATCCTTCAATGTTTTACTCAGTTAATTGTTCACTTACTGAACCTATTGCCTGAAACAAGATTATGAAAAAATACCACAGATATTGCAAAATGACAATGCCCAATGGCATTCTTTTTTCTATAGATTTGTAATCCCTCTGTAGACAAGGTATGCACAGTAAAGCCTCTGAACTTCATTGCAGTGTTTAAGCCTAATGAAAGGTTCAGTGCTGGAATAAAGTGCAAAATCACATTGTTACTCAAGCATTTCCTACATCGCAATGCATCATAATCTCAAGACAATGAATAGTCATTTGTCTCCATAGCACAAGTACATTTTGTCAGCTAAATACACTTCAAATGCTATCATTACAAAGGAGATGTACTTGTCGAACAAAGGAAAATGCATGGAAAGTCACTGTTTTTTTATAAATAGGAGTTTTTCCTTTTGCAGTCGTTACTGATGCCAAGGCTTAAAAGCATATTGCAACAAAATTTATGTAATAGTTTTACTTATACATTTTCTGACAAAGAATTCAAAATAAAAAACTTGCATGAAAAATTATTAGAGCGCTACTTAATAAACAAGGACAAAGCAAATATATTACTATATCATTAAATACTTCAAAGCTTTTGCTTCCCTCTTGAAATTTTTGTGGGCAGTGCACCTAATCCTTCAAATGTCAATAGCACTCAAATAGCTTGACACCACAATTGGGCTAACACTTTGTTATTTTGTTGTTTTCGTGGACCTGCACTTTTGGAATCATGGTAAATTGAAGTAATTACAATGCTAATATACATTATTCATTAACATCACTTTAAGCTTGTTTTCAATACTGAAATTGGAAAAGAAATTATTGACAAACAAGAATTTTTAGCAAACACAATCTGGCATTAATAACTTTCCAAGTAATCGTTTATTACAAAATTACAGGTTTTTGTGTCAAAATGTTTTATAATAGAAACAAAAACTTACTTTTGATGGACTACCAAATAAACTTTCATCAACACTTGACTGCTTTGATTTAGTGCGATACCTTTTTGAGTATTTTGACCCATTACTTCCAACAGATGATAGTGAGGTGACAGTTGCTACTCGACTTCCAGGCTGAAAAAAATAATTCGAGTAAAAATCAAATATAAAACATCCACAACATAATTCTAGTATGTTCTTAAAATACTCTCCAGAAACACCACTACAGTATGTTATCTGTTGATTATAGCATGATTAAAGTTAATGCTCGTCTTTTCAAAACCCATTTGTGAAAGGTGAAAACTGTTTTTATCACCAGCAGTGCACAGTTCAATGCAGTAGAATAAAACAGTGCAAAGAGGTACGCAGAAACACATCAACAGTATAATGAAGTCACTAACAATTTCTTATAAGCTGTCTAGAGTCTAAAAGACCAACAAAAAGATTTCAAGTATAGTGTTAGTGGGCTTGGTGCCAACAGTAAGCTAGCACAGGGCCAATGTTAATCCTGTCAAGTTGCAACCTAGTTTGTTGTTTTCCAATCACATGGAAAATGTCAAACAATAAAATAATTTGATCAATCAAGCAGGACAGATAACTTCCAACTAAAAATGAGGTAAAATACTGCATATGTTATCAATAAATTCTCAATCATGCTTCATTTAAAACTTTCAATTAAGCTTTTTCTACTATTAACTTCTTCAGTCTTTATCGAAACTTGTTTCACAACACATAGCTTTTGAAAATTTGTAATTTGTAGCAAATAATCACAGCACATCGGTTTTACTAAATTTTGTTTATAAATTCAGCAAAACTGTCAATGATATATGAAAAACCATATTAAAACCACAGTTTTCTAAAAACCTATTTTTTTCAAAAAACTTAGTTAGAGCAGGTTTTAGGAGAAACACCTAGTTTTTAGCAATTTAAGCTCAGGTTTAGTAAGAAAAATTTGATTTATATTGCCAAACGTGGCATAGCATGTTTGTTGTATAAAACCAAGAAAAATACATTAAATGGGTACTGGTTGCACAAAATGTGTTTGTTCTGGAATGACACAAAGTTTATGATATTCATTTACATATTTAATATTCATTTACAAATTTCCAAACTTGGTTGAAGGATACCGATGTTAATGTCTAATGGGTGTCATACGATACTACTACATATTTATAACCTGAAACATATAAGTCTGTTTTATACATACATACATACGTAATAGTCAACCATTACCTTGACTGATAGGTAGTTTTTTATGAAAATGTCCAGGTGTACCAACAAAGCAATGAGGGGCATGGTTTTCTTGGTTGTGGAATGCATGCAGCATGGATTCATTATTATGGTAGCTACATATCAAGAGTGGTGGAACCGGGGTGCCACATGGGCCTAGGTCCCCACTTTTTTCTGGGGGAGCCTGATCCCCCTTTTTTACATTTCAAATTTTGCTTAAATATGTTTAAGCAACACAATTAGTAATGGGTCCATTGTCAAAATAAATTTCTTAATGAAAAAATTTTCCATAGTTTTTTGACATGCAATTGTGCCTCCCACTTTGAAAAAGGTTCTTCCATCACTGTTACATATTTATGTAAGGTGCAACAAAGTCTCAGAACAGATGTTGAGGCAGTAGATAGTGAGGCACATGCTCATTGATTATGATGTAGGTTTACAATACTTGCAAGTAGGGATGCATACAATGGAATATCGCATCCATAGAATTTGAATTCAAAATTTAGAGTTTTTTCGAATATTTACATTTGAAATAAATTTGGATTAAACAAACATGATGAATTGCAAAGTCAGCAAAAACAATGGTTTCCATAAGTTTTGCAGTTGCAAAAACATTTGCAGTGGTACTCTTTGCGCTCCTGAGTAAGAGAAAGAAATACTCAACAAGTCCACGGCACTGTGTAGCAACATAACAAGCTAATTAACAGGTAGTGTGATTGTTGATCAGTTTCTAAACCTCTGAGCGATTGCAATTTTTTATCAAACGTCCTCTGCTAGGCTTAAGCTACAACATTTTTTTTAAACTAATAAGGTGCAATCAGTTGTTGCACAACACACAATAACTTTTTTCCACTTCGTCTTTTCCAACAAAAATTTTCACATTTCCTTGGGCAAGAAACTTTATGACAATTGTCGCTACCGGTGATTGTGCAATGTGAGAAATTGGTAGTTCCAAATTACGATAGCAATTAAAGGAGACAACCAGAAACAGCAAATGCCGTCAGCTGCAGTGGTGGAAGAACCTTTGTCAAAGTGGGAGGGAACAAGTGCATGCCAAAAAACTATGGAAAAAAACATTTCTAAGTAATCAACAAATGCAGGACACTGCAAAACTGCAACCAATGATTTCATGGTTTCACAGACACAAGCATCAGCTTCTATACTAGTGGTTCCCGACCGGGGTGCTGGGGCACCCTAGGGTGCCATTTTCAATACTAACGGATGCCGTGAGAAAATACATTTTTCAGTATACCATTAAAAATACATTTTCAAAATGTCATTAAATCTTAAAGCAAATTGCTATGGGTTTGCCACTGGGTGCCACAAATTTTGTTTTTTTCCTGTAGGGTGCCGCAAACCTAAAAAGCTTGGGAAACACTGCTGTATACCTTCAAAACAGAAGTTGATAAATTTCAAGTGAAAAAACACGCTGTAAGTACTTTTTTGTTTCTTGACTGTTGTTATAGTTATAGATACAATGCTTGGTGACTGTGTTAGTGCAAAACTATGATTTGCATACATGCAGTGTCTAAGTAATTCTATATGCAAAAAATTTTCTTTATTGAGTAGCAAATTTTTTCAAATTCTTTATATCTCTATAATTAGCCACAGTCAAGATGTATTTGCAATGCATTCTTTCTTTGCTATTACAAAGGATGACATGTAGAATGTGCTAAGTAACAAGCAATGATGTGAAGGGATTTGTGCATGAGAAATATTTTAGTCTCATCATGGTTTTATAGTTGCATGCTTATAGATTTTGACAAGTTTGTCATTGCAAATCAACTTACTTCGATTAACTGTATTGACTGAATAAATACATAATTAGAAATTTAGAATGAACAAGAAAAACATTTCCAAAATTTAAGAGCTTTGCATTATTGCTAACAAAGCACAAAGTATAAAACATTAATTCATATGATGAAAGCAGAAGTATGTTTCAATGTTTTTTTAGAAGTTTTCCAAAAAACAGCCTTGGTAGGTAATCTACCGTTTATCTTAATAGTTGTTGCTGCAGTCACGATCAAAACGTAGGAAAAAAGGTTCTGAAAAAATATTTAACAACAATCTCTTAAAGACTATGAGAAGATACTCTTTGTATGCTTGGTTCATTTTTTGAAACAATATATGACCTGTGGACAACTATGAAATGTTATGCTACACTTATCATGCTTCTTAGATGTTCTTAAATGAACTGAGGATAAAAATATTTCTATAGAATTTTCACCTAATATTGAAAGGTTGTTCAAAATCTTATTAATGCCATACTCCAAAATAAAAAAAATTCCACTAAAAATAGTCAAAATAAGTGCCAACAAGAAATATATCATGAATGTTATATAGCAAAGTTAGTTCAAACCTTTAGCATTCTCTAAAAAAGTCCTGTTACACAAACTGGGCACAAATGGAGCTTTATAACACATGAAGAAAACAATGTTTCAATCTATTCATCATCAGGCTTCAATTAGGGCCAAGGGTATATAAACAACCACCAGATTAATAAAGAATAATGCAGGTCAAATTTGCAGAAATGTCTTATAAATGAAATTCATTTTGTTTTGTAAAGTAACAAACATTTATAAACTTTTTCTTAACTTATGAAACCTTCAGAAAATTCACAAACAGAAATTAGCATTCCGAAATTTTTTATTTTTCCTCAATTATTCAAAGCTCTTGTATGATGGAGACCAACTGCAGCAGTTGTTGGTGCATTGTTTAGGTCTTCACGTCCCATCAGTATTGCTTTTGTTTAGTGAAAAGAAAAAAATGTGTGTGCAATGTATACAAATAAAGTGTACAAAAAGTAAGAAGCACTGTTAAAGTGTTTTGCTCCTCTCAAGGTTGGTCATGTGCAAACACTGATTCTGCAAAGTGCTACTGTATGACTAACCACTTTTTGTGCTCTTGTGTCTATGATTGCGTCTGTGATATGGACGAGTCCGCAATAAAAAACTATTATTATTAAATTTTTATCTGAGAAAAGTGTAATAATTTTCATTTTTGAGATGGTAACTAAGTTTTGCGCAAAGAAGTATGCCAATTTAAAATCTTACCTATATCACATGCCATGTACTGTCATTGTTGCCGGATCATGCTTATTTCAAAATTTGTGTTTATTTTGAAAAAAGTGAAAAAAAGACCAGGGATGACCAAAGTGTAACCCATGGGCCAAATGTAGCCTCCAAGCACATTTCACATGGCCTGCATTTTTGGTTTCAGATGGTGTTGCATATGGCCTGCCAAAGCCTGGATTATGCTTCTGTACCACAGTGACTGCAGTTTCTTGCTACTTAAGTCATATCCCATTATGTTTAAATGTGCTGAGAACAAATATGAGCATGAAAGGTGTTGCAAATGAGTGATTTTGCTTCAAACCTTTTGTAAATGTTTGGGCTATGCTAACCTGCAGCTTATAGTAAAATACGTCAGAAGGAACTGCTGGCTCATGGGAACATTAACATGATCACATTTGCCTGCTTTGAAACACGTTTGGGCACCAGTGTCTTAGACAATATCGTTGTGCTTATTTATAATAAAAGTTTTTAGCTCTGATATTACAGTAATGCCTCACTGCATTTTCATTCTCAAAAATTTTCATCTGCAAAACTGAACCAACTGAGATTGAAAGCAACAGCCAATGAGATATAACAATCACTCACTCAAAGTGAATGCTTTGACCTCTGCATTGAACTCTTAGTAATTATGACTTATATGAATAATAAAAACTTAAGATGCTTGCTTAGTAGACAAAATATGTATTCTGTAAACATTCTGTGTCTAATTCTTGTCTGTGAAAAGTTTTTTCAATAGATCTTGTTATGTGGACTTCATTATATTCCATGGCTTCATTGTGATAACACAAAACTTCATTCACATGCAATCTGTTGCATATGTCAACTACCATTTTTATTGTAAATAAAGTAGATTACTTATGTACACGATTTTTTCAAGGTAGTGTCTATTTTACCGCCGACATTCTGGCGGCAACAGATCGGCTGGAGCTATTGTGCCGCCAGTCGAACATTCACTCTCGTGGCATGGACTCAATTCACATAAACAGATCAGTTTGTCATGCAATCGGCGTGCTGCTCGTAGCGTAGCAGTTATGTTTCAAGTCTAGTATGCCCTTGCTTTTCAGTTCGACTCTCACCTTGGCGACTTCCCTTTTCTTTTTTTTACTTTTTTGATAACTTTCTAAACGTTTCCCTTAGGTGTTAGGTTTAGGTTATCCTTTGCATTACGGTTACCGCTCGGTAGGGGTTAGTGTTAGGGGTTAGCATTAGGTTTAGGGTTAGGTGTTAGCATTAAGGGTTAAGGTAGGGGTTAGGGTTTGGGGATAAGGTTTGGGATTAGCTTTAGGGTTTATCTTTTGTGTTTACTTCGTTTCTGCCAAGCCTGTTGCTGCTGGCATCTTGGCGGCAAAATAGACACTGCCTTTTTTCAAAATGCTTATTTTTTGGTCCAGGAATGTAGTAGCCCTGTGTATAACCCATAACATGATGTACTACAATAAGTTTGAAAAGCAAATGTTTGTCTGACGTGTTGGCTTGTGTAGTACAAAGAAAAAAGGATAAATGCTGATGGAATGCAATTCAGTGCATATGTAGCACACTAACCATCTGCAATAAACATAAAAATCATAACTTGTAAGATGACACAAACAAAAAGCCCAGATTCTACAGTTGGATAGCATTTCCCTTGGAAAGGTTATCAATGCAAAATCAATCGATATTAAATATACTGTAGTGTAGGCCTACTGTAACTTTTGCAGATTCTTTATTATTACCAAGACATACATAAAAGCCTGACTGGAATTGAAAGCCTCTTTTGATGAGTACTTGCACAAAGAGGCAAAAATTTGCGTGGGGCGTGACAGAAAAAACTGCATCTGTCACTCAGAGTGCCACTTGGGAATTGTGCGTTAAAGACAAGACTTGCCTTGGCTGCCACGGCAAATGCAGGAAAACATTTGAACAAAAAACTATGCGCACACAAAAACTTTCAATTCCACTAAGTTTATTACGAAAAACTCAAAATATATAATCTAGGTCAGTCTATCCTGCCGTTTTCAGTGTTGCACCAACATGAAGCAGTTCAAAATTAGGCCTAGATAGAAGTTGCTTTTTGCGTTAACACAGTTTTATATGAATGAAAGTAAAAAGCACATGAAATTTACTTTTAATTACTCACCATATTTTTCAACGTTTACATGTATAACCTGGAACAATAGGAGCTTTATCAAGGATATGTTTAGAAATATCCTCCTCAATTTGACGCTGATGAATCTCTTGCACAAGCGAACACAAACAGAAAACGAATCCACCAGCCCGATACAGTTCTAGCTCAGCCAGATAGAGTTGCTATGCAACAACAATAAGCAACAATAGCGACACATAGCGCACAATGTTTGCCTATCAATAGCTCAGTCCATTTTGGAACGTTTTTCGACAAAAAACGTAAAAGATAAAAAAGGTAATTAGTACAAATCTCAGTAAACGCATTATGCAGCAACTCATCAAATTACTATATCAAGCCAGAATGTTTTGAAATAAAGGCAAAAACGTGATTAACTGACTTGTTAGGGAACAAAAGTTGGACTCGGATCGTGCATCTTTCGTACGCTGTTAAACATGATTCACAACTTTTCAACATTAAATGCCAAAGACGAAGACGAGACCTAGACTTCATCAAAAAATCCGAGACCGAGACTTGAGTTTCGAGACTGAGACTCGACACTTAAAAAAATGAGGATTATGCCGTTATTTTTCTAAAAATTTTCCAAAAAACATCATCAGCACTTCGAAGTTGAATTTTTTTTATTTCTAGCATTTTTTCTAGCTGCTTTGTTTGTTGCTTATCTGCAAATACAGCAAACGAAAGACACGTTAAACTACAGAAGTTTTACTAAGCCATATTGTTGCAAGTCTTCGAAAGCGAGACGTGACCTCAAGTCTTCGAGACCAACACCGAGATTCGCTAAATTGCGTCTCAAGACTGAAACTAAATCGCGAGACTCCGTCACTGTTAAATGGATCAGAGTCTCATTACAGATGGACAAATCTCAGAGTTGAAGATTTCACAAGGCGGACCCGGCACCGCAAGGTGCGTTAGGCTGAGTCCAAAAAATGACTTGAATAAGGAGTTAGAGAGAGAGGAATTTCCTCTTTGATTTAACTTGTGTATATAGCAGTGATAGCGTGGCTCGTGTCAGTGACTCGACTTGAGTCACGTTGAAAAAATGGAGACTCGACTCGAGCCACGTGTTTTGCCGAATGACTCCACTCGAGTCACAATCGATGACTCGAGTCAGAGTCATTTTCACAAAATCTCCAAACATCTGATTGACAAACCCAGTTCGTTTGCACACAAAGGAATGAGCTTCATTTGCTTCAGTGATGATCAATATTAGTGCAAATTTTCTGTTTTGACCGTATCTCCTAGTGGTGTTATGATACATTTTTGGTATCAACTGTTTCACCTAAGACAGAGTTAGAGCTGAGACTTTGCATTTCACTGAGGGGTCAGCAGGGCCAGAGGTGGGCAACTGCTACTTTATTAATAGCGTCGCTCCCGCTACTTGCTAAATTTAATAGTGGCGCTACCGCACCCATTACTGCTGCACTTTAAAAAAAGCTTTTGGTGCTGTTTTACTGACGTAGGATCTATTTTGAAAAAACTAACTTTGAAATGCTTTTTTGAAAAAAGTTGTTAAAGAAAAAACGTGATCTGAAAAAATAGTCATTGAACAGTTATGATATACGAAAAGTTATTTTACAGTGCATGCACATACGAATGAAACACAGCAGGGTTGCCAGATTGTTTTCGTAGCTTATGGCCAAAATCCTGATACAAAATGGCCAAAATCGCAAAATGTTTGAACTATGGTAATTTTCATATTCATAGGTGCCCCAAATTGTTCGGAGGCAGTATAGTTTTTGCCGAAAAAATGTGGTTTTGCCAAAGCAGCAAGTTTTTATCCTAAAACAGCAATTTCTGCCGTAAACGTAAAATTTTCTGTGACAACTTGTCTTTATTTATCTTAATAAAACTTAGAACCATATATTAAAAACTATTGCAGATACAGGCTTCCATTCTCACCGATTTCTGGATTTAAGCAATTTTAAATTAACTTTCTAATTCAACGACAAGGCTAGAATTCTCTTGATCTTCTGTTCCAAATATATCAACAAAAGATTAAAGCCATGAACTGCATTAAGTTGATGATCATAATGAGTTAACCACATGCTCAAAACCATCAGTAAGTTCACATATGAACGAAACGGCAGGAACACTTGAGAACAAACATTGACTAATGACTGAAACACTTGCACAAAATCTACAGGATTGCAAGGACTTAATACTTACTACACACTTTGAACATTGCAATGTTAAAGTTATTGCAGAGTGTTACTGTAAAAGTGATGAGAAACTCCTAAAAGTAATATCTTACCAAAAACGCAAAATACTTCCATAACATTATCAGTCACACAACCGAGTGCAGCAGATACCAATGGAAACTAAGAGATTATCACTGACTGAAACATGTGTACAAAATCTACTGGCTGCAAGGGCTAAATCATTACTACACACTTCAAAACAATAAAAGGTTGAAGTGTTACTGTAACAACGAGTGACATGAATACTGTCCAAAATATACAAAAAGACAAAATATTTAATAAAAACTTAATTTTACAGTGACAAACCGAAAGAATGGCCAAAAAATGACGAAATTTTACAAAATGGCCAAATGCGTTTTTTCATGGCCAGCGCAGTTAAAAAATGGCCAAATTTTTCGAAACTGGCCATGAAATGGCCAATCTGGCAACCCTGCAACACAAACTGCAGAAACGCCCATAGAGTGCCCATCAATGCAAGTTCCGCGCTGTGTATATCGTACTCAAGAGAATGGTAAAGCAATGAAAGATCAAAACTGTTTTTCACACAGTTTAATGCGTGTGTAAATTGAATTAGGCCCGCAACCAGGGTGGGGGCAAACCAAGCAATCAAAGCCTCCCACGAAATGTTTATGCATTATTTTAGATTTTAAAAAAATTATGTTGATCTATGTTGCGTATGAAACCTACTGACAGGCCCGTCACTAGGGGGCGCGGGAGGGCCTGGCCCTTCTGGAAAATTATACGCCCTTCCTGGAAAAATGTGCTGGACATTGTTTAAAACTATTGGACAAAGTTTAAAAATTTTGGGCTCCTCTCAGAAAACTCTTCGCCACCCCTCCCAAGCTGGTTATGGGCCTATGATTACTGACCGTATGTAACACACAAGATGCGACCCCTATGGGTGACATAACAACTGATCCAGTAAATGTCATTTATGCATGGGTTCTCATTACTGAATCAAGAACCGTTCTCGCAGAAACTATGTCTGGTTAACAGCCCCTGTAGATTGCCCGAATATTAATTATTTCTCAACGGTTCACACTATAAAATATACACACCAGTGAAGCGTATAATTTTTGGTTTCATAGCTTTTATTCATCACAATAAATATATTTAAATGTCACTGACTGGTACTCACCAATATACGATATATCATAATATTCAAACACTTCTCGACATGTCACAACGCTCGAGTAACCCTCATATTTTAATTCTGCATCTCAGTAATTTGCGATAAGAGATCAAAAATCCATTCAGATCGGTTCCCCTATTCAAGCAATTTACTGTATAAATAAGACTCACTATAACTGGCTGCTGCTGTAATTAGTCGAAAGTAAATTCAGTCAAAAGGACTGATCCGACAGCAACCCAGTAACTCAGAAATGGAATTCACTCACGAATGCGGAACAAGCTTAAACGACTGGCATGATAAGGCTACGCTAGTGCAAATAGGGCTTTGTTCGAGCATGCCATTTCCTACAGTTCAGACTGACAGGGATTAACCCGGACAAGCCACTTACTGTAGTCTAAACTGGCAGGGATTAACCCGGACAAGCCATTTCTGTAGTTCTTAACTGGCATGGCACCTGGTACAAGCAGCGGGTTGCCACTTTTTATTCCTGATCGTTAATCCCGTTAACGACTTGACCCCGGCCCTGGGCACTAAAGACGGAAAGAGAAGACTCTTTCTAAGACTGAATTTCGGTCCAAATGAGACGGTATTTATACCCGTAAATCGTGATGTGACTTGGAAATTCCCATTTTCTTCAGGTGTTCCAATTGGCTATTGCTTGCGTAATTGTCTGGTGGTTGGCTGGTTTAAATGCTTCTAGAACCTTCAGGTAATTCTCGGTACTCGGGGTTTCACCTGATCGTGACCAGGCGTCATGTAATTTCGCTTGTGTCTTGTGACTCGTCCTGTGACTAGTCTTGTGACTTTACTGACGTTTCAATGACGTTGTTTTTATGGTGACTTGAGGTGGTCGTTCTAGGCTAGCCGTTTTCAGTCGAGTCAGTTGTCTTAATAATCAATTTTGATTGGCTGTAATCCATTTGGATTAGTTCTGACTGTCTCAGACTTAAGGATATTTCATCAAGTTTGTTTTCTGTTCAGCAATGATTTGTTACAGGCAAACTTGCCTGTAACACGTATTTTAAGCTGAAGTTCTTGTTTCTGCATGGTTCAGTTTATTCGCGATGGTAGTTTTGTGTAGAACTTAGTTTATATAGCCTGCGTGCAAGTAATAGTACAATTCGAGAGCGAATTGACCAACCACCATTTCTTTAACATTCCAGCTTTTGAAAGTGCAGCCTAAGTGCTGAATGCTTTAGCTTCAAAGGTGAGCAATGGCCATTAAACAGCAGGCACCAGCTCTAAAAAAATAACACTTCTAACATCAACAATTGAAAGCTTTCGATATATTGTAAAAGCTTTCGAGGAATCTGCCGACGGGTCTGCTTTTACCTTTTTGCGATGATTTAAACCTACACATATCTGTAGGCCTATTCAAGTTACGGGTCCCCACAAAGGTGGTAAGCAAGCGAATCAATCAAGCAAATTATTTTATAATTAATCAAATATATCGATATCACGTACCACTGTGCATCCACAGTACTGAAATCTTATTCATAAAAAATCTGCTATAATAAATTTATTTTATTCCATTATGAAATTAAGTTTCCTTATCAGTACATTCAATGCCCATGCGTAGCCTACTTTTTCGCAACATCTGAAAAACTTTTGCATGAAAAGATGCAAAAAAGAACCACACAGAATTTATTTAACAACTGAGGAAAATCAAAGCCAATCGGCAAAAAAACTGTTCCTTTTCTTATGCGAAGTTGTAGCATCCAAAGTTTGGTGTTACATTCAGGCAATAGCGTGCGGAGGAGTGGCGGCCACTGTGCCATGGCCCCCCCTCAGACCCTAAAAATAAAAAATATATATAAACAGTATGCGGCAATGTATACTGTCAGTATTCGGCAGTGTATACCAAAATGTTTAATTTTAGGCGAATAACACTATTTTGTTTCAAAAAACGCCTCTTAAAGCACAAAATGACTATATTTTCAAAAATTTGAGGGGGGCATGGCCCCTCCCTGGCTACGCCAATGTTTTGCTTCTCCCTCGGAAATTTTTTGCGTGTGCCACTGCATTCAGGCTACTATTTGCGGGTTAGCAAATGGAGGTGAATAAAATTTTAGCAAGATCGTGATGACAAAAGAAATCAATCACTTTACGTTTGGTATGGCTGTGTCAGGGAGGGACCGAGTTTGCTAAAAAACTTGGGGGGGACAAACCTTTTTGCGTTGCGATGATGTTACCATGTTCACTCAACCGTATTACGACCTTTTTGTAAAATTGTCCAAACTTGGAGCACATTATGGAAATGATGCCTGGCTACGCCCATCGTGGTAGTATGGCAACTAGTAGTGTATACAAGTGTACAATATATAACACTTAGCACTGCATTTAATATGAAAACACATTAATTCTGAATGTTGAAGTTGACTGCATCGCCTTGAACTACTGAGGCAAGCACAAGAGAAAGATGGCAATTCGGGGCATTAACTAACAGGAAAGCAACCAGCAGCAATAGAGCTCCCTCGACGAGTTCACTCTACTACTACTAGGTTGCACTATCATTATATAAGGATAAGTGAACTACGATAATTCGCTTGTGGTGACTATCACAGTGACTTGTAACTTATGGGCACCATCTAGCGGTGACCATTTACTTACATGTGGCGCCATCTACCTGCCGCCACAGTGGACACAATTATGCTCAAATTTGGTCAGTTTCGATAAATAAAATATACTGCCACCAAAAACCACAAGATACGTAGATCAAATCAAAAACAAACCACAAGATCTTTTGGTAAATACCAGCTGTGACAACCACGCGCGTAGCCAGAAATTTTTTTAGGACTGAGGAAAACAACAACCGACTCTCATCATTTAAATATTTTTGATGCTCTTTGGTTTTAAAGCATTATCCATTACACGTGTATGTTTCTGGCGTTTCCTCCTGAACAATTGTGTACAGATTTGAGCCGACAAATAGGAGTTTGCTTTCACTGATACAAGTGTTAAATATTTTGATAGTGAAGTTCCAAGATTCTACTTTGCATCAATGCCACCATTTGCTCATAAACTTTACTTGCAAAAGCGCTTGTAAACCTCTCAATGCCCAATATTGCACTTGAGCAAGAAGTCATCGCGGCCGCCATTACGATTGCGCTTATACTGTATTAATACGCTTCTGATGTAACCTACACACCAACACAGCACGTTCAACCGAAGCCGAAAAGCAACTTTGCTCTGAGGCACTGACATCCGAAATAGGTCTTCTACAAAACTTTCGCACATATGAAAAGTGGATCCTGTTGTCATCTAATTTTTGAGCAATTAATTCATGTCTGTAGTTGACAACCGTATACACTAGGGTCTTTCAACGCGTTTGAAAAATGTTTGGATTTTTGATAATCCATAAGATCTTTTGGCTATGTTCAACCTATTCCGTAAAACCTTTGTAGCCACTTTAAAATTACTTCATTTAAATTGTTTGAGACTTTGCTAAATTGAACTAACTTCATTGAAATATAAAATAGAATTAAACTGTAAACAAAAACGTAATTACGATCAGGAACGGACTTAGGGAGCGCGGGGCCCTAGGCCATCTTAGTTTTTGGGGCCTCATTCAAGTGTGACTTATTTGGAAGCTTGTCTGAAAAGCGTGAAAGTATGCGCTTCTTATGTGTAGTGTCCCCTCAAAAATCAATCTTTTGTTGTGCCGACTTTGATTCACAGTTTTACGATTGCGTTAGATCCTCAACAGAAATTAAAGCCTTTCCTATACATTCTTCTGAAAAACAAATGGCATTGCAATCTTTTCTTGGAATTTATAGCTCTTTTGTGTATTTCAGAAGTTCTCTTCGTTAAATTTCCGTGATTTCTAGCGATTTTATTAGGTTTGTTTTTCGGATATATACATTTTCATGCGGGACCGTGTTGCCACCCTCGAAAATATCGTTTAGCTGTCGATCTGATTACCTATACGTAAATTCCTTTTTTATAGTAATAGTAACCGCATATTTATAAACCAAAGAAGCACAATCCATTCAGTGGACACAGGTGTAGCAGACACATTATGGTCTGTACATACTCGTCACGAAACTCCCATTTGCCAGGAATCAACAATGCAAAATAACACTCTCTCACTTTAAGAAATCT
>Ga0210059_1000302_pt1 | contig 57821 bp, 38 predicted proteins | sample Ectturendosymbi2_FD_188042 | JGI IMG/M metagenome (GOLD analysis project Ga0210059, IMG submission 188042) | Ecteinascidia turbinata endosymbiont from Florida, USA - Sample 2 (SPAdes) (version 2) | ecosystem: Host-associated > Tunicates > Ascidians > Unclassified | place: Key West, Florida... | reverse complement strand
ACGGCTATACAGCACTCTGATTGACAACGTTACTCTACGCTTTACGCGCGGTCTTGTCTCAGACGATCATGTGACTTCAACAGGCCGTAACGGGCAGTGGAAAAGTCTTTTATTTTCTTACTTGTTTTTATGAAATTACACCGAAACCTTTTGCCCGCCTCGGCCTCGCTACCCATGTTTGTGCACAAGCGCCGAGTTCCTCAATCTTTTTTTTTAACAAATCACCGCTTTAACCCTTTCTGATAAGCGCACCACCTTCTTCATTTAAAATTCTCCAAGAGGACATGATGATTTAGAATTATCTTATGTTTTGAGTAAATTCATCAACGAAATACTCAAAGCATACGTCAATACCGTGCAGTAAATACCACATTTCGATATTGTTTTATTTCTCAACAGAAAAATGGGAAATATTCTTTCTGTTCACGTAAAAGTTATGCCATGACTGGGCAGCGGGCGCCCATCACCGCTTTGAACCATGGCCGTGAGGCTACTTTTTCACAGTGAGTGCTGCAGCGGTGGTATGCCGTTGACAGTAACGCACGTGAAGCTTGGCCTTTGCACAAGTACAACTACCGCTGAGCACGCGGCTGCTGAGACCGCAGGCCACTGATCGATCACAGCAGCCGAGAACTTCAATCGAGCATGGGATTGCTGGCGTGCCCAGTGCCCACTCACCCATTCAGCCAGTGTTATACATAGAGAAATGTCAGACAACAGAAGGCGGTATCTCTTCTTGATGGTTGCGCCGCTTGTTTGCATGAGATATAGAAGAGTGCTTGTTTCACTTCGAAAGATGCCAAAATGCCGCGTTTCTTGTTCCTTAGGCGAATCATATTGAAATCAGTTCTTGGTTCTTTTAATCTTATGACATTCAAACTTTAAGTGCGCCTACAAACATCAGTTTCTCTCGTGTAGAAGCTCTCGTGGGCAATAATTTTGCTAAATATTGTTCGCGTTTACAATGCATCCATAGCTTGTAATGTTCTCAAAAGCTTCTGCAGTGCGTTTCTAAAGCGATTTGTTCAAGTTTTCGAAACAGTTGACTTTGTTGTCCACCTGCCGTTGTTTTTTCCAACATGCCGGATAGGACACATCAAATGCACCATTGCACACTGCATTTGACAAATAAGACACCAGGGTAGTGTGCTGTCAGAATGTCTGAAAGTGGAAGCATACCTCAGCTAGCTAATCCACACTACAATGCCTGCAATTTTCACTGTTAAAGAAGCAGCCGTGTCCTTGTAGTAAAATACCTGGCTCATGAAGAGTTTTTGTCTGTCGAGTGAAAAACACTTCAGGATGGAGAGGTTATGGCAGTGGTCCCCAACCGGGCTAATGCGTTTTTTAATATATTGTTAAAAATAGTACTTTCAAAATATCATCAAACCCTAAAGCAAATTGCTGTGGTCTCCACCCCCACTGGGTGCCGCAAATTATATTTCCCTTCTGTAGGGCGCCGCAAGTCTAGCAAGATTGGAAAACACTGGGTTATGGGTTGTGACAACTGCAACGTAAGAGTAACGCTTTCAGTACTATGGTAATTGTGTCGACACTGTCCCAGTTGACCTCCTATGATGCATGGAATGAGAACATCCGTTACATTGGTGGAATCGAATGCATTGAGGGATATGCTGCTCAACAATTGTGAATGCAAACACGAATAGGCATTTTTCATATTCTGTAGCACACCCCTGTAAGAACTTCGTAACGTCTCCCTGAAGTTGCATGGTGATAAAGCGCCCTCTGGAGGCGATAGGGACCATGTTAAAAGAACATGCACTAATCGACTCCTTGGACAGAAGGATACACTTATGAGCTCTTTAGCGAACCGTTCTGAGTTAACAACGTTTGGCTTTTAATGCATTTTCGATTTTGTAATGCATTTCGCACCCCACGTATTGGTGGTATGCAGTAAGACGCCATCTCTGGTTTTCACATCGTTCCGCAGGTTGACAAACTACTTCTTGTTATTGCAGGTATGGGATTTGAGGAATCGCTTGTGCGAGATGTAATGCGGAGAAAAATCGACCAGGATCGTGGAGGATACCATTCCGCTGCGGATTTGCTGGATGCGGTCGTGGAAGAACAAAGGTGAACGCAACGTTGCTCGAAATTATTGGTGGTTAATGTTGTGTTACGAAATCACAGTGCATGCTGTGTTTGCTGCTGGCTGGAACTAAACTATTTGTTCGGACAAAAATTGAAAGTTTTAGGAAGGGGGGAGCTCAAAATAAAACCAAGAACGGCTGTTTTTTCAGATTCCAGGCTCCAGCAAAGCCGTTGAATGGCTATCACTTCGCTGCAGTGCGCAGAGATTGTTTCAGATCCAGTCTTATTTTGAATCGATGGCCTTGAATATAATCAGATGCGTAGAGACGCGTTCAGATCGAAAGCGCGAACGTGTAACCAGTAGATGTAACGGAAATGGAACAGAATGCGGAGTGACACTGTCTGGCGACGAAACAGGTTCAACCGTCAGCGGTCGTAGAACTGAAGCGGAAGTGGACGATCGCTATCGGAAATGAAGCTGGCCAGCAGTAAACATTGTTGCCTTTAGCTTGCTAGGATAATGTGTGTGAGATTGATTTTAAAACCAGAGTGCGCCTTTGCAAGCGTGAAAATAAACCATTCGTACCGCTGGCACGAGCAAAACTGTGAAAGGGTTTTTGCATTCACTACAAAATCAGTGTGAACACTTGAATCTTTGTGATCACTTTGATGCTCTGGTTTTTACAGGAGTTCGTTTCTTTCTTTCAAGGACTTGCTATCATCAGCGTGCCGGTACCAGTTGAACGCGATCATTTTATCACATGCTTAACTGGCTGCATGGCTTGTGACAGAACCGTCGCCAGAAAGTTTTCAATAGGGGGGCTTTGCGTTACTGCGGAAGGACTTCGCGTTTGTGCGGGGAGGCTTGGCATTCTAAAAATTATCAAAAACTCAACTGATTTATAGTGTTTCGTGTTTCATTTGGGCGAGGCTTGGAGCTTTGATTGGGGGGCTAAGCCCCCAAAGCCCCCCGTGGCTTCGGGACTGGTTTGTGATAAGGTTCCTAATCTGTATTCGGTCGTTCAAGGGAGATGAATTGCTGATCGTTAAACTGCTGGGTTATATCTGAATCAGGGCTTGGCTTTGATTTAAACATCCCATCTGTTTGGTATATTAGAAAATAGAGAACCTGCTGTATTGTCGTTGCAGTGTTCGAGAGTCAGAGGAAAGCGCCAGGGAACCGGAGCAGCAGTACTCGATGGAGACGAACCTTGCTCCTGCGGCTTCGTTTGAAGAGGAACGTATGGACGAGGAGGAAAACTTGGATCTTTATCAGAGTGGAGTTGACACGACTCTGAGAAGTATTGATGTTGCGGAGTCGGCCTTTTCGCCTTCAGTCTCATCGTCCCGTGCACAACAAAGCGTTTCCGAAACTTCGGTGAGTTCGATTCTCGCTTGCCTCCAGGCGCAACTTCATTGGCAGACTTTTGGGGGCCATCGTCGCTCGCATAGGACGTCACCCAAGCTGCACGCCTGACGAAAAGGTCGGCACGCAAGCTTCATTTCACCTTAATTTCACTCGAGTTTCTGTGCAACTGGATTTTGGGCTCCTGGGGCCCGGGGTACATGTACCCCAGGCTGGGGACCCATGTGTTAGAACGTTGGCAAAATACTGATTAAAATAAGCTGCAGTTTTTTCGTTGCCTATTCCCTCGAAAATATTGTCCAGTGTGCTTTACCGTTCCGAAACTGAGTTGTCAATCTGTTCACTTTGAAGAATCACTTATTCCACGCGCAAAACCAATTGCCTCGCCTTTTCATAGGCAAGGACTTAAGGCTTAGTCTGAAGTACAGCAGTTATATTACTATTGCCCAGCAAAAAATTGCCTTTAGCGGTATCCCGGGTTTCCCACAGCTCCGATTCTCCTCTCAACAGCCCTGATTGTAGCTGTTCCTGTGGTAAGTGACTTTCAGCCGCTGCCCTTATGCCATATGACGTGCAATCATGGGTTACGGAGTCCGTTGCAACTGCGTAAAATCGATTACAGATAAGCATAGACGTTATGAATGCATGTTTTTTCTTATGGGTCGTAATTGAGAGATGATGTAATTGAAGCCATAGGCGGTGGAACCGACGATTTCGTTTGATTGGTCGTCTGTGATGTGCTTGTGATAGCACAGGCCACATTATCAGGCGTTGAGACCAGGTTTTCCGATTGGAGAAAGAGTTGCTGAAAGACTCTGATGGTACAGAGCAAGGCCTCGTACGGAGCATGTCCGTTTTTGGAAAGTTTCTTTTGATTCCATGTTTTCCCATTGTAATTGAAAAGTAAGTGGGGATTCAAATGCGGTAAAAGTAATTCAATGGTACTTTTGCAAAGAACTTTGAAATTATAATTGAAATGGGGAGCCTTTGCATCCCTATACTGGTAATGGTTATGTTGAAAGAAGTAATTGATTCCATCACTGACACCCATGCACTTTTTCAGCAGTAAATTTACGTTTTTATCTTTTTTCATCACATCGCGCGTATAACCGTTCGAATATAACCAATTTGGAGTTGAACTTATATATATTCGTCTTTCTTGCAAATTTTGTCCGATTTTTTAATTTTCACTTATCGTTCCATTTTCCCAATCGTCCCATGCCCTTCATCTTGGGCCCGATTTTCCCCAACTGCCCATTTCTGGACGCTTGATTTTGAAACTTTGCGCTTGATTAGGCATCACTCGCCTGCGAACCGTCGATGACGAATGAGGTTACGAAACGAGATGGCTTGGGTTCAGTAGAAATACCGGTTGTCTTAGCAATTATCCAGAAAAGTCGGCCTTTAACGTCATGTGGCTTTTTTCGATATGCGGCGTGGTATACCAAGCACTTCATTATCTTAATGCACAGCTTTAGAAGCTTTTACTGGCAGAGCCTTCTGACACGTTTGAGTTGAAATTCAAGTGAAGCGAAGCCATTGCCTGCTTTGTGAAGTAAGCTCTCCACATGGAAGATAACGAATGAAACCTAGAAGATAGGAACTGAAGCTCAGAACAAACGGAAACGACAATAACTGGCCCTGTTGCACGTTGATCGAATTCACAAAGTGCCAATCTGTAGTATGTGATTCACACCGGATACAAAATAAATGTTTTCGATCTACCTGTCTCGACCTAAAATCAATTTTCACGTGAGTTTTGTGCAGAACTATAATCTCCCTTAGGGGGGTTGATCGTCTGTCTTCATTACTTACCGCACGCGAGGACCGCGTGCAGTGTTTCCCAGTTCTTTGCTGAACGGTTGATTGAATCGTGATAGAGAAGTCTCGTGTGAAAGGAAGACGTCTGTGCGATTTATTATTTGATAACGTGGGGCGATAGCTGGTGAACGTAAAGGCAATAAAAGCGAAATGACTGAGGCTTTCTCCGGGTAGGAAACCTTGAAACAATAAATTACTCTGGATATCATTCGAGATACAAAGGGCTGTTCAGTTCAACATAGTGCATTTTTGACTGTTTTACTAAGAACTACGCAATCGGACACACCAAACCCAAGCGCATAAACTGGACATAGTCCAGCGTCATTTTCTTGAATCTAAATCTTTGCAAATTCACGAATTCACTGCATGTTTAGACGTAAAGCAGCCAGTCCCTTGAACGGTAACCTTGCAATAACCACTTTATCGGGTTTGGTTGCGAAAAAATGTAGAAGCAGTTTTTCTGAGCTACTCCAACTTCGTGATATTGCTAAGATGTTACTGTTTTAATATTTTTCTTCCTGTTTTGGTAAAAATGTGGGAATTTTGCGAATTGTTTGTGTTCATTTTTCGAAGCTAGTCCAGTTGACCAGATCTGACTTATTACTCAAATTTAACTAATATTTTCAGTCATTGTTCGCTTCTGACCATGAGGCATTAGTTATTGAAACATGTAACTTGCAAGTCAAACACGTAGAACTCATGGATTCCTGTCATTTCACTAAGGTTTTCTTGTATCAGCCCGTACCACAAAAAGTCAGAAAAAAACATTTTAATTATTTTCCAAACGTGCGACAAGTGACTGAAGGTCAGTTCAAGATCAACTCATTCCCAACGCACTAGAGAAAATTTTTGCCATTTTTTATCGCGCAGAGCCTCGCAGTGGTGCGTAAAAATACATGATTTGGCCCTCTGGTGGTGTTACAGCTCCACGACCATCATACATATAACAGTGTCGCAATGTGCACCGGTGATTGGTCAAAACCAAATTTCTTCTTTTGGAGCCTTACATGTCAAGCTGCACGTCCACGTTAAGTTAGTACTGGTGGCTTCAAAAGCGTTTTAGTTACGCATCGATCAGTGCCCGGAAATAAAGCCCGACCCCTTTCTGCGGGCAAATAAGGTGACTGACATCCTAGCACCGACACGCATTACGTATTTTCAAAGTATATTGAACACGCACCAACAAACGGTTCGATTCCCGGTCGGATCATACCTAAGACGTGAACAACCATACCTGCGTCCTGTCCAGCCTCGTGCTCAATGTTAATGGGGGAGTGCAAGGAAAGGTTAACGCGCGGTGCTGCCATCGACTCGTCACCAGTGCATCATTCACTGCGACAGTGGCCGCGTGGACCACGCCTCAAGCAAGCGGAGATGGGCGCCGCAGACACTTCGAAAGGAGTTCAAAAGCAAGTGTAACGAAACTGAACTAAAGTAATTTGCAGTATCACCCCAAGGTGCAAAACATTGCTAAAACCGTGTGATTTTTTCACACCATTCGCTCACATCTCCACCCTTTCATTTTTGTAATTACAAAAGCATTTTAGTTCAGTCCTAGGCATCTTTTCCTTTCTCTGAAGAACTATCTGCTTACTCTAGCAAAACAACCCAACCCAGCGTCAGTTTTCACTTAAAATGACTTTTTCAGGCAGATCGTACGAACTGAAATGAGCCGTACATTACAGAAAGTAACTGGTGTACGTGCTCTTATACGCTGCATTACTTAAAAGCTGAAATCTTTACCACGTTTTGATGGACACACATTTAATTGGTTTCCCTACGTGATCTGCACTAAGATTTTTAACGGTTAAATATTTGGCGTTTGCTTTTCACATCAGCAGACTTTTTTGTTAGTGTCGACGCATCCACTTGGATTCATCACGCCACTACATCCGCTGTTCAAATACCCTTACCATTAGGGCTGGGTTCAAGTAACAAACATTATTGTTTAAGTAATAAGTCATATCTAACAGATTACCTAAGCGACATAAGTAATTCAAGCAAATGAGAAAAATCGACATTTAGACATAAAAACATTCAAGCACATCAAAATCATTGTAATTTTTAAATCACATAATGGGCGATTCAGACAAAATTCGCACCTGTTGGCCGCGGTTTAATTTAATAGAATGAGTTTCTTGCTCCAAATCGTAATCAGGATGACAATCAACAATTGTGACTCACAAAGCGCTATGCACAGGCAAGAAATGAGTAATGATGTTTATAGTTTTCATAATTTCTCACAGCCATTTTGTTCATCAGGGTTGCGGAGTCAGAGTCGAAGGGTTTTGGGTGGATTCGGATTCCTAAGAACACTACGAGTCGGTGTCGGATTTTCTATCCGACTCCGGAAGTCCAATTAAATCATTTTTTGCATTGCACTCATAACTTACAACTTCTTTTGAAAGTTTTACAGAAACAGATTTCTTGCTGTGTATCACGATTGCCATTGATTGGTAGGTGCTACAAGATTGTTGACAGCCAAACGTAATTCACATTGTGTTAAGGAGTCGGTGTCGAAAATTTTGGAAAGATTGGAGTCGGAAATTTTGGAAAGGTCGGACTCGGAAGTTTTTTCTTCGACTCCGCAACCCTGTTGTCCATGCCGCATTTGTATCAATCTGATTTTCCAAACATTTGATCTAAAGATATTTCGTTGAATGAGTTTTTCTGGAACAAGTTGTTACGCAATGACAGTACGTAACCCCAAGTGGTACGCGATCAGAAAAAGTTTGGGAACCACTGGTTTGCAGCAACAGACGTGGTTTCTAAAATCTTAACTTTTTCAACAGCGAATTACTTGAAATAAGTAAAGGTTTTCTTGAACCCAGCTCTACTTGAACATACCCAACCTCTGAAGTACGTTTCCTAAATAATTCACTAAGCACAGCCATATTGAGCATGGTTCCTACAGAGTCTGAAAAAGCATAGTCATTTCCCACCCTGCGGAAGCCTGGAAAGTAATTTTGGTCTGTTTACATGGAAAATGAAAATAATTTCCCAGACTTGATGATCTTTTGACATGTATTTTCATAATATTTTATTCAAGATTGATAATTTTACCTTCATCGTGCTGACTGTTATACTGCCTGTATTTGACCTGATTCTGTCTAACTATTAGATGTCGTGCTAACGATTATAGTGCCTGGATTTGACACATTCGCTAATTTGTAAACTTATTTGAAAGTCGGTCTACAGCAGTTACAGATAAAACTCGGTCCCCATCTACGGTAGTTACGCTCGGTCTTCACCGCTCGGTCTGCAGTCGTTACAGGCAAACAATCCATAGTAAAGCTTGTTCAAACGAAACTTACTATTCGCTTTTTAACAGGTGACCGGAATGGAGTCAAGCAACAACCCACAAATGTCCAGCCTTGCTCAGCCACCTCAAGTCATGGATACTTCTGCTGTCAGGTCATCTGTCGCTCCAGCTGTGGATCCATTCAGAACAACTTCTATGCCAGAACCCAAACTTCCTGTACGTGTTGTAGTTCAAGCAAATGTTCTAGATTGTTTTCATTCATTTGTTTTTAATTTCAGCTTCGCAAAAAGTTCCATAGGCAATGTTAAAACATTGTCTTGCAACTATCAGCTTTGGCTAGTCAAGAAATCGATGTAAAACTTTTTTATTTTTGAGGAACTTCGCTTTTCCTCAACCAAATGACACTTGTGTGTAAACTTTTCGTTAGTTGGTAAACATCACCCATATGAACAACTGCATGCGTTATGTGTGTTGAATCGTGTGTTATGTTTGATTGTATGCTGTGCTTGCAGTTTGCACACTTGATGAACATGTGTAATTAATGACACATCGTCCTAACGCCATGGGATAAAAAAAACGCGTGATAGACCGAATGAGGTACGAAAATCAACACAAGTGAGTGGAAACTAAAGAACCATCGCAATATTGACATTTTATCACCAACTTCATATACCTGTAAAGTGGGCATAAGTGATGAAGGAAGCAGGTAATTTATGCGACTATAATCTGATGCTAATCATGAATGGGAAAATTAATGGCTTCATGCCAAATTTTTCAGAATAATTTCAAAAACATTTCAGTAGAAAAAGAAAGTTTTCACGCTGAATCAGTCAATAAGGACAATATGTGAAAGAGCACAAACACCCACGTCAAAAAAGGACACCTGTAAATACCACAAGATCGCTAAGATCACTAAGATTAAAATTTGAAAAGACGTTTGGTGGTACAGAACTTGAAGATGGCGTGAAGTTCAAGCAAATGTTTTCCATTTTTGTTTTCCAAATGTTTTCCATCGGTCAACCAACTTTCCATTGGTTGACCGTTCCAACGTTTCGACGAGATCCAAATTACATCTTCATCCAATGACAGCTTCGCCTTTTTTTATCTCCTAAACCCTTTCTTATTGGCCACTGTTTCAACCAATGAGATCTCTTCTTTTCTGTATATAAACCAGCTCGGTAGTATCTCCACTTCATTCTGACGATATCCCTTGAAGAGTGTCAGACGAAAAGCTTTGGGATGAATCTCCTACTTCACGCCATCTTCAAGATTAAAATTGCTAAGATCGCTAAAATTACTAAGATTAAATTTGCTAAGATTGCTAAGATTAAAATCGATAAGATCACTAAGATCATTAAGATCGCCGAGATTAGATCGCAAATATAGCTAAAACAAAAGAGGAAGGTTAAATTGCATTGGATCCACTATAAAACGCTTTTTCTGATTGGATCCACACTGTTTCATTTTTCAAAAGAATATAGCTAGGATCAGAACCGTATTTGACTAAATTCATTGAAATAAACTGCGGTGTTTTGTTGTTAAAAAGCTGTGACTTCCTTAAATTTTTGGACAGAAATTGGATTTGCAATTCTCTTTTGCATTTTCTTCACTATTAAGTTGGATCCAGTACAATTTAATGTTCATGTCCAATCTTAGTGATCTTATCGATCCTAGTGATCTTAGCAATTTTAATCTTAGCAATCTTAGTGATCTTAGCAATTTTAGTCTTAACAATCTTAACGATCTTAGTAATCTATGTGATCTTAGCGATCTTGTGATATGTACAGGTGTCGGTCACAAAACACTGCTTTGTTTTCTCTAAAAAGCAAAAGCAGGCAACTACAAATGTTGCTTATACACACGTTGTGTTCCTCAAAATGTCAGAGGATTTTGAAATCAATACTTAACTTGTGACCATGACCAGGAACTTGATAATGCGTTTAGGACTGTACTTTCAACATAAAAAGGTATGAAAATTCTTGCAGGAAACAGAATATTGCATCATTTTAATGTGCAGATTTATTTCCACTTATTTGCACTTCACATATGCATAGAAAAGTCACGTTGGTAACAAATCAAAGGTGAATTTTTTTATTTTGTGCTTTTTTTTGTTGATGTAGTAAACAGTCAATTACTACGTTTACATGACCAGTTATGCGTTGTCTCGTTACCATATATGGATAACAAGTGGTCTGGCTCTGCACGTGATTTGCTGAGTCAGCGCCCTGAACGAGTCAATGCGTTGGCCACCTCGACAGGAAGACGTCTCGTTATGAAGTGTACGTGGTCTCGTTCCCGCGGTACTAGACTAGCACGTAGCATTCAGTGCCTGTCTCCAGATCAGATATGACTGCACCGTTATTTTAACTGCTAGTGTGTTGAGTTCAGTTTTAGAAGTGTAATACCAACATAACTACCATGCAGTCAACCAGGCACGTCGACGAGAATGGGCAGTTTTACAATAGATAGCAGTTCAGACTTTTGTTTGGCAGTGTTAGGATTTCTTATTTTGAAGGCAAGAATTTTAACCAAATGTTCAGAAACCACCCTGCTAAAAGCTGTTTGCTTCTGCATTTTACATGTCATTAAAAAAAATTGAGGGCAATAATTCTATGCTATCAGTGGTAATAGAAGTAGAAGCTAGCCTAGTACAGCAACTAAAATAATACTTTTTGAAGTGTAGGCTATCTGCCAGTTTTAGATATCCCTTATTGTTTAAAAATGAAACATAACTGAGAAGATGCTTATTCATAACAAAGGCTGAAAGCTGTGCACAGCATATGATAAGAGGCTCTGTTTAAATATAAATATATATTTCAAATAGGCCACAGATCAGCTGGAGTGGCTTGGCAGTGTTAGGAAGAGAAGAACCTTGTGTGTTGCACTAGTCTTCATAAATCAGGCTTGCAAAAATAAGGCAACTGTCTGACATCAGTGGTGATAGTAGCAAAAGATAGGCTGTATAATCATTTCACTAACTCCTTGAAAAAATGACCTATGATATATTCAGTATAACAAATACTGGATGTTTTGTATTCATGTGACATTAGGCTATTAGTTTAAGTATTAAAAGATTTTGACTGTTGTGTCACCAAACGTTCCACCAAGGCACTTGCAGACACATGCAATATCAGGCGGTAATCTACAAAATGTTTTTCAGCATTGTGCTGACGAAACCAGTGTGAAGTTGGTATGCCTGTACTTTGCACATGTGACATCAACGCTTGCTGTAAACGTCAGTGCACGTCTGCTATATGTGGATTTTACAGTGTGCAGCATGATCCATAAATCACGGCAACAAGTTCATGAGAGGAATGAACAGCAATTACCAAATTCGTGAAATCTGTAATCAATGTGAATGCTTTCCAACTCCATACAACCCTTTGTTCACTAGCCTGCACAGTAACGTAGTAAATATGTGGCAGTGCAAAACACACCGCGGCCCACAAAGCAAAAAGGGACATTTCGCAACAAAAGCCACACGTCATGCTTGGTGTCATACGCATTACGCACGGCCTACTTAAGATACGGCCGCATATGTCACATATTCCCGCCTGTTGTTAACAGGCCGATTGTCAGCCTGCTATGCCTGAGTGCGTGTGTGGGTGTGTTTGTAAGTGGTTAGTTCCGTGAGTTTTGAGTTTATAAATTTAAAACTTGGTGTTAGTTCGTCCATTCAGCCACTGTATTTGTAAAACAATCCTACTAGGGCATGTGCATACTGAAGCATGTGCTATTTTGCACCGGAGCCGTAGGTCTGCTAAGCTATTATACTGCAGGAGACCCAAGCCTGACATGTCTGGAAGTTTTAGTTAATGATATGTACGTCGGCTTGGCCAGTCAAGTTTGCATCAAGTTTTGCGCAGGCATAAAGGCTGATGTTGCCAGATCGTTTCTCCTGAAAGCTACAGATTAGCTTTAGTCTTTTGATGTGGTTGAAAACAATTGGTAGTTATTGTAGGGGTTATGTGCAGTGTAGTCAATAGTTGCTTTGGTTTGTAAGGTTAGTTTAGATGAGGGTAGAGTTTTTTATAACACAACTAGAGCTTAGATTGTGTTGGGGTAGGGGTTAGGTGTTAAAACAACTTTCAAATGTAGTGCATGAGACTGCTGGATTGTATCCCGCGTGAACGGGCTACAAGCCGCCAAACAGGGTTACTTAGGTTACCTGAGAGAAATTGTTTCAACCTGGTTGGCTATATTCATAAGCAAAATGATTGCTGACTATTGATATTATGGTTGGTATATTTGTCATATAACTAAATAATAATATATACGGAAAACAACAAAACTTGCAATCACAAAACTCATATTACAACTATTTAGATAAATAATGTAGAAATTTAATTTGCTGAAGAGCAGAAAAAGGTTATTTAGCACAGTATGTTCAGAAGAAAGTTATTTAGCACTGTATGATTGACTTTTCTATTTTGGCTAGTTTTGATTTCAGCATGCCTACCTCAACTTTAACATACTTAAGAAAACAAGACCAATATCCCCTTCACAACTTTTGTGAAAATGATATGATATGATAACAATGTTAGGTTACCAGGGTAACATAGGACATAAACAGGATTTTGATGTACCTGTCTCAGGTTTTCTTTCTGTATATGATTAATTTTTGGCAGTGTGTATTTTGCCGCCAAGTTTCCGGTGGTAACAGGCTTGGCAAAAACGAAGTAAACACAAAAGATAAACCCTGAAGCTAACCCTGACGGTAACCGCTAACCCCAACCATAAACTTGAACACTAAGCATAACGCAAATGCCAGCCGAACCCTAAACCTAACACCTAAGGGAAAAGTTTGGAAAGTTTTGAAAAAAGAAAAGGGGAGTCGCCAAGGTGAGAATCGAACCGAAAAGCAATGGCATACCAGACGTGAAGCATAACCACTACACTACGAGCAGTATGCCGATTGCATGACAGACACCTTTTAGTTCAAATTGCGTCATGCCACGAGACCGAATGTTCGACTGGCGGGACAATAGCTCCAGCCGATCTGTTGCCGCTAGATTATTGGCGGTAAAATATACACTAGGTTAATTTTTCTTCTATAATTTAGTATTTGATTTCGACCTTTGAGCGTAGTGAAAAGTGTAAATATACATTATAGAAACAAAAATACTGTTTATGTATATCCCAGTTTACCCCCATAAGGTAAGATTTGTTTCATCTGATTTAATACATTTTTTTCATGCAAAATCTCCCTCATACTTAAATTTGAAACAATGGTTATGTCCCATTAGCCATAGTTATATGGGTACAAATACATATATTTGGAGAAAACATGCAAAAAAAGTTTGCGTCTCAAGTTACCCTGTGAGACCAGGGTGATTTGGGACACCAACAATTTTTTTGAAAAAGGGGACTGTTAACCTTCAAATTTGAAAAAAACTTGTGTTTTTAGAAACTTTTCATACTTACAAGTCCTTTCATTGTTAGAGCGTTTCAAAATGATCTATGGTACTTTAAAAAAATAAAAAAAACACTTTTAATGAAAACAAAAAGTGCTGCAAGTCTGATAATCGTAACACAGCAGTCGTGACTCGTCAGATGCTGTGAGAATTATTTTTATATAGCCTACAGCTGTTTTGCTGAAATGAATAAATGGTGTGGATGTTTAAATGATAACCTCCAGTAAAAATTATTGCAATATCATTTCTGGTTTGATTGTCATGCTTTGCACATCATGAAAAAATAACTGCAAATGTGAATTGTTAATGTGTAACAGCTGGTTCTATATACTATATGCTTTGACAGCTGTACAAGGTAAAAATTTTCTTTTCTTTTCAACAGACCTGATTTATTAACAAAGTGGATCAAGTTTGACAACTGATCTGAATAGAAGCCAATCAAAAATTCCATATTATGCATAAAATATTTTAAGGATGACTTTAATAAAATATGGTAAAAGAATGAAATAAAAATGGAAATGCAACCAGTTCGACAACTCATACAGAAAAAGCATCAAAACAACCTTCAGCATTGGCTACTGCTAGCGTGTCAAGAAAGACTCTTAGCAGAGAATTTATCAGACTGATAAAAATGAAAGTTTTGAAGTTGGGGATTTAATCAAGTCATTTCATGATTTGAGTTCCTTGAACTCACCATCTGGTTGCTTGCATGCAGGAAAACAAATGCATGGATAATATTTTGCAGTGTCGTTTTTAAGAGGAGACAGGATTTTCTTCAATGCAAAAAGCCATAAAAGTCGATGAACATTTACCTGTGCCACTTCAGTTTTGCAGTTAGCTAGTCCCACTTTCATCATGTTTTTTTCATCTTAACGCGCAAACTTGCAAACTTAACGCGGTACAGCACGCGAGAAAAATTTCTTTCATGAAAAATTGTATGTCTAATCAAAACAAATGAGTTTTATGAATACTGCAGTCAGCTCTTTGAAATATTGTGAAGCTAAATGATTTGTACTGACATTTTGGTACGATTTGAAGCAAATCTGGGCACACTGGAAGCAAAACGTTTGCACTATTCCACAGAGGTGTGTTGCATTTTGCTTGCTAATAGTTGTTTGCAAAAGTGTCTGTATTTAACTTACAAATTGCTGGTTAGGCATGCTGTAAGTAGTTATATATATATATATGGCAGGGTTTAAATTTTCCGGAACCCTTATACATTCTAGCTTTAGATTATTTTTCAAACTATGCATGATTAACCAAAGGATGGCAAAGCTTTAAAAAGTCCCATAAACCGCTAGTGCCATTACAATTACTGTTACAGTCATGAAACAAATGTATATGATCGAGTGTACGTACATTTCGAAACAAACCAAATCGGACTGTTAGCGATGGCCTGCAAAATGTGACATATCCGGGCGTATCTTAAGTAGGCCCTGTCATACGTCGCAAAGAGCAGTCCGCCGCACAAACCCTTCACCTGCGAAGTAAATCAAGCGAAAACTTCTGAAACATGACACAATTTATTAGAAAGTCGAGTGAGATCTCTATTTCAATTGTTCGTTCCCAAATTCCAAAGTTGAGAAAGTGGGTAGAAAGATGTTCAAAAAAACTCTATTCCACTCGGGTTTAAGAGTGCAGAAATGCCCCTCAAACGTGATTACGATCCGTAACACTGGCTCGCGATCAAGAGTGGAAGTCATAGCAGGTTTTTCTTACTTCAGGAGCAGACCAACACTGAGTCTCAGCGACGACGATCGTCGTCACTTCCGGAAAGTCCAGAAAGTGAGGAAGAACTTAAACGAAAATTAACGAAAAAGCTCCAACAACTTAAAGACGAACGTGTCTGCAAAGTACGTTCAGTGTCAATATTGCTGCTCGTGTTATTAAATGAAGTTGCATGAGTGCTAAAATGATATCTGTCGTATGACAGTTGAAAGTAATAGCTTCATACAACGCAAGGTGCGGAGTCAGAGGTAAAAGGCTTCGACTCCGACTCCTTAACAATAACGTGAATGACGTTTGGTTGTCAACAATTTTGTAGCAATTAGCAATCAATTGAAATCTTGATGCACAGCAAGAATTATGTGTTTCAATAAAAGTTTCAAAAGAAATTGTACCGTTTCAAAAGGTACGAATTAGTATTCCTAACTTTGGAGTGCGATTTAAAAAATTATTCAGTTGGACTGTCGGAATCGGATAAAAATCCGACTCCGACTCCTAGTGTTCTTACAAATCTGACTCCATCCAAAAACCTCCGAATCCTTGCGACTCCGCAACCCTGATACAACGTAATATTTGCTCGTAAAGCATGACTAGAGCAATGACGGAAATCGATAATAGATGAAGAGGCTGCGCACCTTTCATTTGACTTACTTATTGTTAAGAAATTTATCGGCGCCTTGTTTGTGTTTTTGCAGATCGAATCCATGCAATAGTTTGCTGTTATTTTCGAACCTTATTCTCGATAACTCTCTCCTATCTTTTATGCAGCCATATCTCTCATTATCGACCACACCCTCCTCCACACAACCACACCCTCCTTCACACAACCACACCCTCCTTCACACAACCACACCCTCATTCGCACAACCACACCATCTTTCACACAACCACACCCTCTTTCACACAACCACACTCTCCTTCACACAACCACACCCTCCTTCACACAACCACACCCTTTTTCACACAACCAAACCCTCTTAAGCGTAACCACATCCTGGTTGGCCTAAATATAATCTTTTTTCCGCAACCACACCCGCTTTTACGCAGTTGCACCCTCTTATCAATTACAAATTGGTGCTTTTTCAAGGTTTGCTTGGACAGAGAAGCGGACATGGTCTTCATACCATGCGGCCACATATGCTGTTGTTTGGAATGTACAAAAGCTTTGAGGATGTGTCCGATTTGTAGGAAGAAGATCGAGAAGGCAGTGAGGACGTATACGTCCTGACGAAGTGGGCCGCAACCAGGGAATGAGGCAGTTATCCCCTAACTGACGAAAAAAATTGGGTTTGAAGCAACGTTTGGCAAGTAATGTTTCAGGTGTTTCCGAGGCTTTTTTCACCATCTCCCCTAAATCATCATCCTGGTTGCGGTCCTGATTACGAACTTGTTGGAAACCCTGCACAAAATTGCGACAGAACCAAAAGTGCTTCTTCCAAACTGGATGGTACGGACAGGAATCTTGGCATAGGGTCTCCATCTTCAGTTTTGTGGGAGTCACGTGAAGGGGCGTTCTCGACGCGGCTCCTGTCAAGCAACGTGTACAACATTTCAGAAGATGGCAAGTCCTGCTTTGTCGATTGTACGTGCTTGAAAAGGGTCATTGCGTTGCGATGTATTTTTGGACTGAGAGAGTAAACGAACGCGCGGAATGCTTTGCCATTCATTTAAAGTAACTTTTGCGACTTGCTGCGATGCATGACAATTTAACAAAGCAAGAAGGAAAATCCCGAGTTTGATTTTGCAGTGCAATTGCAATGACCCAGTATGAACACAGGGCAAGCAAAATCCAAGAAAAACTGAGTGTTCACACCGTCGTATGGACGTTTCGTGTTTTGCGCGTTTGCGTACCAACCCTTCTAATATGCGTTAAGGCAGCTGTTCGCGTTGAAGACAAGCTACTTGCGAATTCTCCGAATAGCTTCGGATTGCTTCCTTGATGTCCTGTCCAGTACCTGTGAGGAGGAAACTGTTATTTGAGCGAACCGATCATCGCTTGTCTCTTAATCAAAATGCGAAGAATACTTGTTTTGTTGCAAATGAGAGCTTTATCGAAAGTGATGACTTTTCGTACATTTGGTTGCGCTGGTGTAAATCGGGAAAAGTAGCTGAACGTCAATGTTTTGGGGGTGTTGGAGGCGCCCGACTGCGCAAAAACTTTCCCTCAAACAGCGACTTTTCCATTGCCTGAGAATCTAAAACTTACAGATTTCAAATTAAGGTCGTGTTCAGGTTTTTGGGATAACGCTGTTCGGAGATACACACCCACACGATGTTAAGAACTTGGTACTGCGTCTTCAGTCTTTTTGGTGTATGAAGCCACAGTTTGTGCATGGCTTGATTTAAATTTCTATCGGAACAAATGTGATTTATTGCAATATGAGCTTATTGTCTGTTCCCAGTGGCTCGATTAATGCATATCGTTCAGATATCACGTAAATCTTTTTCATGTTTGCTGCTTATTTTGCTTGTAGAATAGCTTGTAGAATGTAGTAGAATATTTGTTTATCGAATATATACACGAGGTGCGAAGCGCGACCCGACTACCTGTTGAGAGAACGCGGAAACGTTTATTAAAGATTTAAAAGAAGCTAGATTAAATGGAGTTCAGATAGAGTAGAGGAATTAATTGTTGTATTCCACCATAACGTCATAAACTTGTATTTTACTGCAAATAAGATCACTATGTATGTATACGAGTTACTATGATAAAGAATACGAGTTTTTATGATAGAGTTTTCACCTGTTTGCATAATTCGTCACTTCGCCTAAATCGTCACTTTTTTTCTAATCCCCTTGAGGTGACCGAATCAGGCAAATTCTACAGTACATAGTTGTACATATTGAACGCAACGCACGTAAAATTAACAAAATGTTGGTAAAGAAACAACATGGGTGAGCCAAAATGCATACATGCAGTATATATATAAATCCAATTTTCAAATCGGGCGTCTGCGAAATTTTTGTACACATCACGTTGATGCAACTGCACTTGCAAGGAGATGCATTTTTACACTTTTTTGGGCGGGTCCTTGATCGTACCCTTCAAAAGAGTTTTTTTCCTTAGAATAACACTTTTTCGTCATTCAGTGGACGTTGAATTTCTAAGCTTGGTGCTGTTCATCAGGGGTGGCCAACACGTCGGTCGCGATCGACCGGTCGATAGCCGAGTCTCAGTTGGTCGATCGCGCCTGATTTTGCATTGAATTGACAAGATACCTGAAAAGAACATTTTTCAATCAATGTTTCAGAAAGTACATAAAAATGAAAACCGTTGCATTTTATGACATTTTGTATTTGTGACTTAATAATCGACTGGTCGATCGCGAGTTACCAAGAAATTTTCTAGTCGATCCCAGTCGAAGACAAGTTGGCCATCCCTGCTCTATATGCTTCCAATGACTCTGCGCCTTTACTGCACAGGTGTGCAACTATGCATTGAATACCAGTCGTAGAAATGTTTTTTACTAATTTAACGGTTTAACCTAAAACTGCGTTTCCGCGAATACTTGCGCTTTGTAAGTAAGTTACGATCAGGTGCAGAAAGTTACTTTTTCAAAAGTGTCCAATGTTATCAGAGAATGATGCAGGCCCGTAGTTAGGTTTCAAGGTTTGATGGGGGAAATACATTTTTAGGTGGGCAAGAGTTTTGTTTTTATGATGTGTTTGAAAAATTTTTCTGGGCCCAATAAAATTTGGGGGGACTGCCCCCCGCAGCTACGGGACTGTGGTGAACATCATGGCAAAAACGTCAATTGGTAAACTTCATTAATGCAAATGCTCCAGTTCTGATCAAACTAAGCTTTCGTGATTCAAGTAACTTATTGTGAAGCAAATGCAGCTTTATTTATTTTTCACGATACAAAGAGCATGAGTTGCAATCGACGAATGGTTACGTTTTCCTGGGTGTCGCGTTGTGTTGGGGTCTCAAAATGCGGTGTGTGTGTCTTTGTCGCAAATTTCACCAAAGTATGTTCAATCTAATCAAAACGAAAGAGCTTATTTCTATTAAAAGAATAATTTTTTACAAAATTTGTTTCCGAACGCAATGCCAGAACCGCTGACCTGTACATAGTTCAAAGTGAACGGCAACACTCACCTTTTCTTGCGGGAGTAAACAAGTTTCAGATTTTGCCTGTTTGATTAGCTTTTGTGTCCTGCTGTGTTTCGTTCTCTGCATAGTTATTTTGTGCGTGCTCTTGTCTTTCGTTTTTCAAAATGTACTTGGTATATGCGCAGGAGGCACTAGTTTACAATATTGTCTCAGACGTGTATGTTTCTGATTTTATGATATACCTTTTGTCGGAATGAAAAACCCCCTCAAGGCCACGGATCCACTTAAGTGGCCACTGTATTTCTGGCCATAACTCGCCAGCCGAATCAGCTAGAGAGCTGTTCAAATCCTCTCCGCATTCGGCAAGTCTTGCAGGTTCGATTAAAAAAAAATTATTTGATTTGGGTTAGTTGTTCTCTTGGGAAGACGTCACAAAGTGGGTGTGTTTTTGAATTTTTGAACAACTTTGACTGGCCCTGGGCGCCAAATCAATGAGCCGATTTTTGGCTCAAATTTTGTTTTGGAAACTAGACGATCATCCGCGTCTTTAGAGCCCTTGATTGACCTTCAAGCATGTCTGGAACCAGAATTATGGTTCAAAAACCCATTTTACCCAAAATCAGAAAATTGCAGAAAAAGCATGAGTCTGCCACTGGCGGATAGCGATTACTCGCCCCGAGAACATGATGGAGAGCTATTCGAACCTTCGAAAGACTCGTGAAGTCTTGTAGTTTCCACTGAACAAGAAAACTCTTGAGATTTGGGTTTGGGGTTTTTGGTGGGTGTTGTCAGGGTGAGGGTAAGGTAAGTTTTGGTTTTACTTTTATGACGTCATCGCCGAAATTATGGCTCAAAGTTTGGGTGGATCCTAGGCTGTAATGAGTCTTTAGAGTCCTAGATTGACTTCCTGGTGTTTCTGGTGCCAAAGTTATGGTCAAAAGACCCCAATTTTTTGAGGAATATGCTGAGTCATTTATGGGGGTTTCTCTATTTAATTTCTGCTTATTTTGCCATAACTTTTGAACCAGAAACGTCAGAAAGTCCATCAAACCCTAAAAAGACTCGTATTGTAGCATAGAATCCAAAACAAACTTAAGTCACAAAGTCGACTCCCAGGGAATGATGACGTCATCCGAATGTAAACAAATATGCACGAACATCCTCTCATTATGCAAACATCAACAAATAACCCGAGATCTCAAGCTAAATTTTTTTTTTTTTCAGTCTAAGCGACAATTCGTCACGAGTCGTCAAGAGGGCTTGAACAGCTCTCTAGCCTATTCTGGCGGCGAGTTATTGCCATATACAAAATGGGTGTTATTCAACCCAGGTTTCCTTTTGTGGGTGTAGACATTTTGACCACCTTTTGGTTTTTGTGACATGATTTTGGCTCCAGATATGCTAGAAAGCCAATCAAGGGCTCTAAAGACCCGGATGATGGTCTAGTTTAAAAAAAAACTTCAGCCAAAAAATGGCTCATTTGATTGGCGCCTAGGGCCGGGTAAGTAGGCCATAAAAACGCGAAAACACCCCCATTTGTGACGTCCTCCCAAGAGAACCCAAAACTGAAAAATGTTTATTTTCAGTCCAAACTAGAAGACTTGCCGAATCCGTAGGTGGTTTGAACACCTGTCTAGATCTAGCGGCTGGCGAGTTATGGAATTGCAAAGTTTGGTCAAATAAGTCGCCGCTATGGGTTCGACTAAAGGTTCGACTTGCGTGTGTAACGGATTTATCGCCGTCTTTGAATAAATTGCTCTCACGCATTTATGAGTGTGTTTTACTCCCCTATTTTAACGCGCAGCCCAGTGTTTTTTAAGCCGTTTTTAGGTGTCAAAATGACACCAAAATTTTGCGATGGCACCCTAAATTCTGAAAGCCGAGATGTGATTTTGCCTTGTATTGAAGTAAAACGATTTGAGGAAAACATGCTTTTCTGCACACAGCTGTTGCAACAGACGGCTGCAATGTTATAGGTCCACACAATTTTCTGGCAGAGAAGTTGGAAGCGAAAATTGTAAGTTTGGTAGCCTATCTGTGCATTGTCATGCGCAACGCCTCGCTTCGGCATGAATTACTATACTGCCGCATATTTGTACAGTATGATGTACGAAATTGCGAAAGCACTTTAATGCAATTATGGAAGTGCTTTACTGTTTCACCGTTGCGACCGGTTTGCCTGCCGATGCATCAGACTATAATGAAGACAAAAGGTCGGCAGTTGCAGCGCGCATGCCACACCAGGTGGTTGTCGAGTGAGGCAACAGTGACAGCTAGGAGTGAGAGTGAGACTATTTGGGCCGCACTGAAGCAGCTGTAAGTAAATGAAAATGATGCGGTGTGCGTAGTTTTATTGCCAGTAGTTTTATTGAAAACAAAAAAATTCCAACATGGTGCTTTTTGACAACATTGCCACCTCACCTGACAGAACTGAGCGAAGTTTTACAGGCGGTATGTTTTAACTTTGAGCAGATAAAAGCTTCCGTGGAAATGTGCATGAATATGCTCTCTGATGTTGCTGGGAAATCCGAGCTTAAAGCTAATTGCGAAAAGTTTGATAGTGAATTAAGGAACTTAGAAAGCGTGTAGTTCGGCTGACTCTTGTGTGACAAGTGTCATGACGTTTAGGAAAAGCACCGAAATATTGGCAAATTGATGATTCCCATACACACCACCGGGAGACAGGAGTGAATGAACCAATTGCTAGGACATCTCTGCTTAGCTTCACAGGAAGACTGGATGCCAAGATGACGGGAAAATAATTGAACCAAAGCTGGATGAAACCCACGGCGGTTTTAGACGCGGCCATAGCAATACAGAACAAATTTCCACTCTCCAGAAAATTTTCCAGAAATCCTGGGAGCATGTCAAAGACGTATACACCAGAGATAGCACGGGCCAGAACTTTTGCAGCCCGGCCCTCCCGTAGCTAACAAGAAACCGCTCGGCCCACCTAGTTTCTGCTAAACCACAACTTATTTTCTGGCCCGGATCCGCACGTGGCCCGTAATATAATGTAACCTCAAATGCAAAGTAACAAGTTTTCACCTCATTGTTTGTTGGAAAATAAACGCATGTAGGTAGTGGCTATAGGTCCGCCAGTGGACCTTCAATTTTGAAACCTTATTCGTCCGTCACCCGTAACGTGACCCTAATGCATGACAAAAGTGCACTAGGCTGCGCTACACTTGCATGTAACATACCACATATATCCCAGGGGCCACCAACATGGTACACGCGGGCGCCAGGTCGCCTGTACGGACCACGTCGGTCGCCTACTGGCCTGGTCTAACAATAGCATAAACACGATCAGTGTTTTCACATTGATAAATATATGTAATGTTTATTATTAATGATAACATAATCTGAAGACAAATTGCGCAAATATTTATTCGAAACATCTGTGTATTAACCTGGTGTAAGCGCCTGTCGAGCAGCGCTTACATTGAGTGCGTTAGGAGAAGCGCACTGCGAGCTCAACGGTCAAAGGCATAAAATCCCTGATAGAGGAAACACAATCGGAAGCTTCCTTAGGCGTAACAGCTTGAGGCGAAGTAAAACAAAAATGGTGGAGATGCGGGGCACGCCATGGTGGAGGGTAGGTGTTCGAAGCCATGACGTGCAGGAGCATACGATCTTTGATACGCTGGCTTCGTCTCACCAAAAACCTCCGTAGGAAAGGGAGTTATGCAAGCGCCTATCTAGCAGCGCTGTCATTGAGTGCGCAATGAGAAGCGCACTGCGAGCTCAACGGTCAAAGGCATAACATCCCTGATAGAGGAACACAATCGGAAGCTTCCTTTGGCCTAACAGCTTGAGGCGAAGTAAAACAAAACTGGTAGCCCTTCGCATGAGTTTGTACCATGAAATAGCTCCGAGTTTTAAAAAGTTGAATGACCCTGCCCTAAACCCTAACCTAACCCCTCATCCTAAACCAAGGGTTCACAAACTGGGGAACATGTACCCATAGGGATAGATTTTCCTATCTGAAAGGGTATATGCAAGGTGAGCAATAGAAGGGAAAATTATGTTTAGCCTACATATTATTCATTTCCGAATACTCGTATTTATACATAGGTCTACGTCAGTAAACATTTTCAAAATCATTGTATGCTTATATTGGTAAATATATTTTTGTTACTTTCCTCAGACTTTTGTCATAAGAAATTTTAGAGGTACATGTTCATATAATGAGATACTGAATGGGTACATTGCCAAAGAAAGTTTGGGAATACTTGTCCGAAACCTAAACCTCGGCGACAGACTGTAAATGAAAGTGTCTGTTGCTTTGGTTGATTCTTAACAAGGTTCACTGGTTTGCATGGAAGCAAGTGAAACGGAACGTTGGCATAATGGTAAAATCGAAAGAACGGCAGCAAAAAAGTTCGTTGTTAGATTTTGAAACTTTGTAAAAGAACAAAAATCTTCGGCAAGCAGACTGCAGCGGCCTGTAGCGGTCCAGAATGACGTCACCGCTAAAAAAATTGTTAGCGGACTATTTCAAAACCTTTAGCGGGCGGCCCGAAGAATGGACTATCAGCGGCCCGTGTCATCTCTAGTATAGACATGTTTTGTCGACCTCGGGAAGCTATGTGGCCGCGTTCCTCGTGAAAAGCTTGGGTGGGTGTCATGTGAGTACGGTGTTGACGGGTGCCTCTTGCTGGCCGTCAAGTAACTGTATTGTTGCTCAGAAGATTGTGTCAGTGTCGACGAAGTTAAATCACAACCGTTCACAATTGGTGTTGGACTCCGACAATTGTGTGTGTTGTCAGCACTCCTCTTCACAGTCTATGTCAGGGTTCTCCAAACAACAGCCCGCGGACTTGGGAAGCCATTTTCATCCGGCCGCAAAACACATTTGCCAATAATAAAAAATAATATATTTACGAAAAACATGCTGATCAGGTAGAGTGTAACATATCCCGAAAAAATAACATTACGCAAAATGTTGGCCCTCGCACTGATGTGCAATAGCCTATGTGAACCTCTTCCAAAAATTTGGAGAGCCCTGGTCTATATGAATTGGATAGACGGTCACAGTGCACACGCGTGGACTATGGTGTCAATGTTGAGAACTGCAGGATGAACCGTTTGCTTCTTGCGGACGAATTGGTACTGCATGCGAAGATCTTCGCAACAGGGTCTTCAGCACGCATTTGGTCGGTTTTCTGCTGTGTGCGACCAAGCAGGAACAAAATCAGCACTAAAATGATTGAGGACCCAGGGAAACTGACATTGCTGTTGACCTTGACGCGCATTAGGCCTGAAGTGTGTGCGAGCCAGTTGTGTTTGCACACCTTCAATGAGGGATTGATCTTCGAACCTCGGGAAGGGTGGATTGTGACGTCATCGATGTTAACTCCGCGCCAGACGAATCGGCCAAAGAGAGCTCTTACTTCCATGTACATGGAAGTCACTTATGCGTGTCGCTTGCTTGGTCTTTCCCTTTTCCCTGCTTTGGCCGATTTTGCTCACATGTAGCGGTCCTCCTAAGGTTGCTGCGCCCCTTAAAAATTTTTGCTGAATTTTGCAAAAGTTTGAAAATGGGTAAATGAATCATTTGAGTATATTTTACTAATCATGTTTGTCTATTCTTTTTGCACCTAGCATTTCGCTCCATCAGTGCTCTCCCTATTAGTGATTTTGTTCCAAGATTGGATTTTTTGACCATTTGAATTTTTTTAAAGGAAAATATTAGGGTCCCGGTATGGACCTCAGTGATTTGCCCGAGTCATTTTTGTCGAGTCAGAGTCGCAAGATCTTCGAGTCAGAGTTTAGTCAAAGTCATTCAAATTTTTTTCGAGTCGAGTCAGAGTCAGAGTCATGATTTGGTCGAGTCGAGTCAGAGTTGAGTCACAAGTAGCCTACTGTTGAGTAACTTCGAGGCATTGGTTTGCAAGCTCGACTCAATGTCGAGTCAAATGAAATTTCAAATTTTTTCTATGTCATTCTTTTGCTATGAAATGGCACCCAACATGCTATAAAATGGCACTCGATAAGTTTGAAAATGGTGCCCAAAATGCTGTCAAGCGGCGCCCGAAAAGGTAGAAAATGATGCCCAATGTTGTTTCAGCACGTTTTATTGCAAGTTATTTATATCTACGTTTTTTCAATTTGCATTTTGCTTGACTCTTGCACCCTCAGTCATTTCAACAGGGCAGCCCAACCTTGTTGCAAGTGTTGAAATCTATCAGTTAGCGTTGTGTTGAATGTGTGATTCACCATAAACGAGATGTGCGTGACATAAGCGTAGCCAGGGAGGCATAGGGCCCATGGCCCCCCAAATTTTAAGAAAATATAGTCATTTTGTTGTTTGAGAAGCGTTTTTTCAAACAAAATATTATTATTTGCCTAAAATCAAACATTTTGCCCCCCCCACAATTTTATGCTCCTCCCAAATTACTGGGCTGGCTACGCCACTGGTGCGTGAAGAACAAAACCCATACATATGTTACCGGGACAAACAGAAACAGAATGAGCACGACGTGTGATCTCTATGCTGCCACACTGTGAAGCTTCGCGCACATACTGCTCAGACTTCCAATCGCAACAAAGTGGTGCTACTATGTGACCAGGATGTGAAGTTTGGGCCTGGTGCACAGGGGCGTAACGAGGTTAAATGGCGCTCCCATGTCCGAACCTGAGGTCTATCGGACGTACATGCTCTGTTTTGAAGGCAGCATTTGTGATATTGTTGGGATTTTCGGCGCTCTCTGCAGATATTTGGTGCCCCCGCAGTGATGCGGCGCCCCGGTAATTGTGCCCTCCTTGTCCCCCCTTCGATACGCCCTGCAGGTGCAACCGACGACCATCGACATATCACATATTTCCCATTCAATTAGATCACTCTTCTATAGCTGTTACGAACTCATCTTTAGGCATATGTGGTGTAATCATGTCTCCACATTACTTCCACATTCACAAGCTTAAGACGACCTTCAACAGCGGATTGCAGCTCCCGACAAGCTGCGACCCATTTCTTGTAGCCACAATACTGAGTTCCTCTGAACCAACCAAAGAAAGAGTCGAACCAACGATCTTTAGCCTATAAGCAATTGAGATAACAGATTTGACGAGGTTCACTCTTCTATTGCTGCTACGAATCTAACGTTATATGTAATGCAATCACGTCGCCACATGGGTTTATGCTAATAACAGTGGAAGGATTTTGGATTGAAAAGATTCGTTTTTTTTATGTTTACATTACATATTGAATTATTTTGGATTGGATTTGTATCTGAAATTCTTAAATTAGTTTGTTAATATCTGGAAACGACTCAAAGTAATAGTATGAGGCCCACTGCCATGTTCACAACGTTCAAATTCTAGGCTACTATAAACCATGATAAGGCGTCAATATTGTGCCCTCCTGACCCCTCAGTGAAAGCAAATCTCAGGTCTGCTTATATGCAAGATGAGGACACTTGATCCTAAGATGTAGCATAGCATTACCAGACAGGCAAAACAGAAAATTTGCTCAAATCTTGATCATCACGGAAGCAAAAAATGTTTATTTCTTTTTATGCAAACGAACTGAGTTGGTCCATCAGGAATTCAGAGATTTTGTAAAAATGACTCTAGATTTTTTTTAAGGAAAATGTTAGGAACCCGACGTCAAGCGAAATTTCTGACCTGTTAGTATTTTTCATTTATTTTGCTTCTCAGAATAAAGAAATAAAGTCTGGCAATTACTTTTTTGATGTATGTTGTGTAAATTGAAACATTTTGGTGAGATGTCAGGTACCCACAACAAGCTATAACACAGGATTAACTTTAACCATTGAAAATTTTGGGACTTAGTTGTCGACCTCAATTATTTTCTTTCTCTCATCCTATCCCAAACCGTAACCCGACGCACGTACATAAACCAGAGATGGTCGTTGTCACTTTTTCGGACTCCGACTCCGCTTCTATTCCAAAATTTTTGAATCCGGGTCATGATCCTGATGCGGCAATTTTTCAAATTTGAGGATCCGACTCCTGTTCAGAATGCGGTATCAAGCGAAATTTCTGGCTTCATGCCATGTGCGCATGCACAGAGTAAAGTTCTACATATCAAATACGCTTAGAAAACTGATAATTAGGGCTTAGGCATTCGTGTTTAGGTGTGACGGGTTAGGGTTTGGGTTAGGGTGAGAAAAAGAAAAATAATCGAGGTCAACCACTAAGTCCGAAAATTTTCAATGGTTAAACTTATTTCCGTACTGTAGCTGTTGTGGGTGCCTAATGTCTAACAAAAATGTTCTAATTTACACAACACACATCAAAAAAGTATTTACCAAACTTTATTCTCTTACTCTGAGAAGCAAAATCACTGAGATAGAATAATAGGTGAGAAATTTCGCAGAGATCCGCAATTTCGCTTGACACCGGCTACAATCATGGATCCAACCGTAATTTACCCATGTTTTTGTTTAAGAAATGACCACACAGACTCCTGCCACTGCCGAAATTGAAAAGTGACTCCTTTCCGGGTCCAGTTTTTCCCAATTTTGTGACTCCCGCGTGGGATCCGGTTCCGAAACAAAATGCAGAATCCTGCTGGAGTCGACTCCAGTACTCCGGATCCGGTCCCACCTCTGACATAAACACGAATTCCTAATGCCCTAATAATCAGTTTTATCAGCGTATTTGCCAGTGATGGTGTCTCCAGACTTGGTCTCGGTCTCGTGACGAGTCTCGAGATCCATTTTTGCGAGTTTTGGTCTTGAAGGTTTCAGGTCTCCGTCTCGGTCTCGAAGGTTTCAAGTTTCGAGACTTTGAATATTGCAAAACAATGGCTTCTTAAAATTTCTCTATTTCAACTATTTTTTGTTATTTGTATTTTCAGGTAAGAAACAACCAAAACATGTTGGGAAAACGCCAGAAATAAAAAAAATGACTTAGAAGTGATAGCGATGTTTTTTAAAAAAATTTCGGCAAAATGCACAAGTTTTGAAGTCTCGAGTCTCGGTCTCGAACTTCATGTCTCGGTGTCGGAGTTTTTGATGAAATCTCAGTCTCGGTCTCATCCTGAAATTTTAACCAGGTTTCGGTCTCGGTCTCGAAGGTTACGGTCTCGACTGACGACTACAGCTCTGGTATTTGGTGTGTAGAATATTACTCTGTGCAGCGTACAAGGCGTACATGGTGTGAGGTCAAAAATTTCGTTTGACAGTGGTTTGGATCTGTAGGGACCCGATTTCTCTGATTCTAAGGACCCGATGTTCTCTGATTTTAGAGACCCGATAATAATTTTCTCTGATGCTAGGGACCCGATTTGAAGGACCCGAATCGGATCCCGAAAACGCCTTAAAAAAACCTTGACCACTCTGATTAGAGTCATTGATTGTGACTCGAGTCGAGTGATTCTGTTAAAAACGTGACACGAGTCGAGCCGAGTCACCATTTTGCTCAACATGACTCCAATCGAGTCCGAGTCACCAAAAGTCGTGGCTCGAGTCGAGTCATTGACTCGAGTCACGCTATCACTGATTGGCCTGTACGGAGCCGACTTTTTTGATTGCAGGGACCCGATTTTCTCCAATTCTGGGGATACAAATCCCTAAAAAACCTAAGGAAAAAACTGCCCTTTTGGAGGTATTTTGTGGATTTGGGGTTTTTCAGGGATTTTGGAAAAAGTTTAATACTGTTTAAAATGAATCATTTCGGTTTGTTTTGTGAATCATGTTTGGTTCTATTTTTAACACATCATGGCGCTCTGATTTGATGCTGCACCCATGGGCGTTGGAAGGGGGGAGGGGGAATCTTACCCCCCTTGGATTTTAAAATGTCCAGCAAAAAAGGTTGTTTTCTTCGTTTTGAGGAGTAAAATTCAAATTTCACCACATATGGTCCCCTTGGAAAAATTTTGGAAAATTCCCTAGAACCTCCTCCCTTGAAGAAATGTTTCCGACGCCAATGGCTGATCCACCGCAGATTTAGCGACATTTTATGGAAAAGAGGGATTTTTTGGAATGCATTTGTGAGAGCCCTGCAGCCTGCACGTGATATCCACGTTTGGTTAGCAATGACCGTAACACAGGCTTGCACAACATATTCCCCGCGAGAGCTTTCGCAGTTGGGATATACAGCGCGAAATGGGATATATGTTTAGCTTAATTGTCGTTCCAGATTTTTTTTAAACAGCAATAAAATGAAATAGAGTTTGCAGCCAGCGACAATTAATCTTGTTTCTTTAGCCCTTCGAGTTTACTGAGTTGTGCAGCCCTTCTACTTGAAATCGGATTCACTTTGCTCGCACCCTTGGTTGAACTTGTAAACCTCATGGTACTTCCCCGTATGTAACAACCTTGCTTGACGTTCGACTGGCATTTGCTGGGTTTATGATGATGAAAGCACGCGCTCGTTTGGTTGCATGCTGGGTGGTCGTTAGTGCGTATATTCATCATCGTGTTTTTTGGTTGATTGTTAACCTGCGAATTTGAGCAATGCCATATCTGAGCATGTTCATTGAGCCCAGCTGATAGGTTGATCAAGTGTATATTTATGTATTATGATTTGGCTAAACTGGGTGAGTATTCAACTTGTTGCACCTAATGTTTGTTGTTGTATCACGTATGTTTGTTGTGTAATTAAACGCGTCTTTTTCAGATCCATCAGATGCGATACATCATTGGGAATATTTAAGCCATGCAATTGAGCATTAGTCTACCTTTTGTTTCTAGGTGTTACCGATTTTGGGAAAGTTTAGCTTTTATTCCTCACATTTTAAAAAGGGTACCCTTCAAAAGGCGGAGCTCCGTTAATTGCGAGCTTGGTTGCGGAGGTGTGACGCACCGGAGTCGCTAAAACCGATATTTTGCGTTGAGCAATGAGAACTAAACGGTAGTAAAAATAATTTTATTGCGAAAGGTGATATTACACTACGGCAAAAGAAGTCTATTCTGAAGTTTGATAGTTTTTGCTTATCTGAGTTTCACAACGGTTCGGGCACAAAAAAATAGGTTTCAATGGTTGTGAATGGAAAAAATTTTTAAACATCGCATACATCCAGGTATTAGATGTTTGGGGGAGTGTATATATATTTGCAATAATAAAAAATTTTTCGTTTGCTTTATTTCTTTTTATTCCTTTTGCAACGCATCTTTTTTCCACTCCGGTTACGTCATCAAACCTCCGCAACCAAGCTCCGCTATTTACGGAGCTCCGCCTTTTACAGGCAACCTTTAAAAAGATTGTTGGAGCATTAGCATAGTAATGCCTTCTTGCTTCTTCTGCACTGAACATTATTTCACAAGCATTAGCCTATATGGTTACCATACAATGACGCAGCCAAAATGAGGCCGAAGTGGCCATGATACCCCCACTGAAATAAAATTGCTCAGATTTTTATTGGTGCTTCAAAGACCAAGTTAGGAATTAGCGCCCTACTCCGCAGTAGTGCTGTAACAAGTGTTACGTGTTAGCTAACAATAGTGTTAAGAATGTGTCAGTAACCCTATGGTTCTGTCTTCAATGCAGTTGCAAAAAGTGTCTGTAACCCTGTGATTCCGCCAGCTTCAATGCCTTGTACTACGTTCTGTTGTGTATTGTCTGTTTTTATCAACCTGCATTCTGCAGAGTGTGTGTGTTCATACTATGGACTTCGTGTCTGCTCATAAACAAATAAATTAACTTAAATATATCAACTTTCGACTGTTAGAAAATAAACACAAAAAATTCAGACTCAAGGCATGTCTGTGACTGGCAACGTCCGGGACTGGCCCCACCCAAACAAAATTCTTGACTGCGCTACTTTACCATATGCAGTAAATACAGTATTAAGAACATCTAGACAGACTCATCACAATGCACTGACAAAAATGTAGCATGAAAGCTGTCATTTTTATGAGTATTTACAAAGTTATGCGCAATCACAATTTCACCTAATATAAAGTTCACCCTTTCAGCTACCTTATAAGGAAAAATTTTGATTGAGCATAATTTTGTAAATACTTATCAACAACGGCTTTCATGCATGTATTTATTGTCGGTACATTGTTACTATAATGAGTCAGCCTACATGTTTTTTCTACTATTTTCTGAGTTCGTATTGAAGTAGAATTTGACCCATTCGAGTTGTTTCCAGACATGTAATCATGATCCAATTTAGGCGTCTCCAATCTTCTTTGCTAAAGGGCCACATTAAGCTATTTCACAACATTTCGAGGGCCAGACATTACTACGTAATGTTTTAAAATGTCAACAGATGTTTTGTAAACATGTCATTGTTTCAATATTTATAAAATGTCTTCAGAGTCGGGATAGAATTTTTTGCAGGCCAGATTTGGCTCGTGGGTCATAGTTTCAAAATTCATGGCATAGTTGACAGAAGCAAACTTTAAACCAGTACATGTTAAACACTTTTCTGTGAGAGCCACATTGTTTTTTCAGAAGCCAAAGAAAGGCAAGCTTCTACAAATTGTACTTTTTCATATCAAATATAACAAAAATTATAAAAAATCAAATATAATATAATAACATTTTGCATGCTAGCATTATGATGTATGCATTTTGCTGTCATACATATTTTTTGAGGTAAAGTGACTTGTGTTGAGTCAGTGTTTCTCAATCAGCACAAAAATACTTTAAGTGGGCAATGTGTGTGCAATAGTTGCAAAAAATGTTCTGCAGTGCAGCCCAAGCACTGTTGTTTGCCCAACCCTGATTTAAACAAAAATAGGGAGGGAGCACATTTACCAAAAGGCTAAAGAAAAATATTCATCAGTAACCTCTTTATCTAAAAATAATGCCATGGGACACCTGTCCCATGGCATCGTCATGGAATTTGGGACACTTGTTTTCACCAGACACCTGTTTCAACAATGCCATGGGACACCTGTTTAAATCAGACGTGTGGCCTAGTGGTTACAGCACTCACTTCATGCCTGGTCGGTTGTAGTTTGGTGTGGTTGAATCTCGGCCAAGTTGCACCAAGACCCTAACAATTAGAACTTGCTTCAGTCTGGCCAAGCGCTCGGCATAATGACTAGCAGGGAAACACTCTAATAAATGTGGATACAACCTTCATCAGAGTCCAGTTATGTTACCTCCTGCCATCCCATCGGAACAAGTTCGTTGAAGATCAAGTGCATGAGAAAAATGGGCGATCTCTTGAGAAATGGGCAGTCTCTTCATACCCTAAACAAATCCCTGCCCGGGTGATCATCGAAGGACAATTTTTGTGTTGTGCAGTTACTGCCTGCAACCTTGTACTCACAATTGTGTGGTGTAAGAACTTTCCGCATGTTCTCGTGTCTTCGCTGTTCTGATTGGCATGGGCCATGTATGGGACACCTGTCTAGTACCATGGGATCCCACATAGTACAACCTTGTTGTTTTTGAATTTTCAAAAAGATGACACTGCAAATTTACGTAGAGGGTATCCTTTTCCTGTTTGGGTCTTGGTTGACCAGTAATGTATGTTTTTTTGCTTTGCTAAGGTTGATGAAATTCATTTTCATTTTACCATCTATATTTTTCTGATCATTGGTCAGAATGCTTCATATTTTATTACTTATTGCATGGTGGCAGGTTCCAAAGGTAATGGACTGAAAAATTTTACTGAATTGTATTGTTTCAATGCAACATTCAATGGCAACTTATTAATTTATTGTGTTTATTTGTATAGGGCTGTTTGTAGGAAAAAAGAGATGCCTTTTATGTAGTACACTATTTACACTGACTTTGTCAATGATTAAACAAGCGTTTTTAGATGCAAGAACTATTGGAAGTCATCATGCAAAGATCAGAACAAAATCTACTAGGTAATTTTTGAATGTCTCAAAGCTTATATTCTGTTCTCAATGTTGTGGTACATTGTTTTCATAAGAATTATTCTGAGGATGCTACAAACAATGTGGTATTGTTTTACAGTCATGTAGACAATTTGATTTTGTCATTGGCTGTTTCATTATTGTTTCTTATGTGAATTGCATGGTTGTGTGTTAATCAACATTGTGAATTTTTAAATAGCGATTAGGTTGGAGTGCAGCTTTGCTAAACCAATTATATAGTTGTTATTGTGTTTCAAAGCTTTGTGAAAAGTCTTGTGGGTGAAGGTTTGTGAAAATGCATTAGTTTTGCAACATTGAAATTCTTTGCGTTTCTGGTTTTCATGCCAACTACTACAAAAACTTTGCAGAATTGATACCAACATTACAGACAATAGACAATTGAAATGATTTCCAAATTAAAGCCAGAGTGTTTTAGGAATTCCCAAAAATGTTTATTTGAATTTGAGGTCAATGCTTTTCATGATCTTAGTTTGGATACAGTACTCTACTAAACTTGGCAAATTGTTTTTAATGGAATATTGTTAATGAGAAAAATTAAATATGTTTAAGTTGCGGTTGTATTGACTATGATATTAATCCTGAACTAAGAAATGTGTAGCAAAGGTAAAATGTACACTTTAAGCTGTGGTTTATTGGATTCCTGGTGCACTTACTTCCAGGAAATAGTCAGAAAACAGCTGCTAAAAATGTTGTTTATCAACACACTTTTTTTGAAATATCTTTTATTTGAATAAGTTGCATTATTTGTCGGAAGATCACCAGGCGCATGAAAGAATGTTTGCACGTGAAAGCCATCTCTTGCAGGCCGATTGAGCAAACAGCTAATATATCTATGTAACTTTACACACCTAAATACATACACATATATGTACTATCAGAGGAAAGCAGTCAGTGCCAGCAAATCCTTTTCTGCTGCCTTAAACATACCTGAGTAAATAACATGTATTGATTTGACATACAGGAGCAGCAAATGTGTTCTGGTTAAGGGAACATAGTCAATTGAGGGAGATGATTTTCTATTGCTAATATGTCAGATACTTCAGATGATACTTGCAATAATCGGGGATCATATTTTGGAACTGATATGTGGCCTATGACTCACATTACTGAATCTGCTTACGAACAAAAACATATACAAAATGCAGTCAATTCAATTATATTTAAAAGTGTTTTATCAAGCCTACCAATTGTTTTTAATTTTTTACTATATACAGTAGAATTTGCTTCATTCGTCACCTCAAGGGATTCATCACCTCAAGGGGATTAGAAAAAAGTGACGATTTAGGCGAAGTGACGAATTATGCAAACAGGTCTGTCAAAGAAGCTCATATGTTTTATCATAGTAACTCGTATGCATATTGCGCTTGTTTGCAGTAAAATACAAGTTTATGACGTTGTGGTTGAATACAGCAATTAATTCCTCTACTCTATCTGGACTCCTCCATTTAATCTAGCACCTTTTAAATCTTTAACAAACTGCAAAGACTTCCCACGTTCTCTCAATGGGGAGTCGGGTCGCGCTTCGCACCTCACGTTTAAATTCAATAAACATCAGCAATTCTCATGTAAAGATCCTTGATTGTTTGAATTTCCACACGTACTAGCTGCTTAGACATACATCAAAAACGAAACCGCAAATGACGTATTAGCCAATCAAAACGCTTCTAAGGGATAGAAAAAGTTGACGAATTGAACAAATTACGAATTAGACGATGGTGAATTGGACGAACAGAAATGTACACAAAAGATAGGAATTCTGCCGGGACCGACGAAAAGGTAACGAATTAAGTGAATTGACGAATTAAGCGATGACGAATTAGACAAGTTCTACTGTATATTTCAAACAGAAAATGAAGTTTCATTATACATGCTTTGTACTCTCTTTGGAGTGTCATGGGTGGTCTACAGGGGCTCGTCTCTGCTTAGTCTGCGGTGTGGGCCACACCCACAAAGCTATATTTGCAGTGAATGCTGTAGTGGTGGTAAACCAATTCCAGCACTGTGCATGAAACTTTACCGTGCACTGTGCACTCATCCAATAATACTGAGCACGAGGCTGGGAAGGCTGCTAGTTCCATTTTCCAAGTCTCGATATGACTCAACTAGGATTGGACCTCAACCTGCCAACTTGAGTAGTGCATACTCTACCCCAATAGGCCAGTTAATAAGTTATATTCTTGACCAGGGGTCACCAACATGGCGCCGTCGGGCACCAGGTAGCCCGCACGGACCAAGTGGGTCGCCCACGTGCCTGTTCTGAAAATAGCAGCAACAATGTAAGTGCCTTCATACAGATGAATATCATTAATTTCTGTAACATAATTAAAGATACATTTAGCAGATTTTTTATTTCAGAATTGTACATCAAACTAGTAGCCCTTCGCATGGATCGGTATCTTTTTTCCATTTTTCCCCAGATGACCCTCATCGCGAGAGTTTCAGATTATCAAGTTTTCAACGCTTCCCAACAAACGTACGGATCGATGCCCATCAATTTGCAGCTGCGGGATTTTATTACACAGGACAGTCGGACGAAGTAAAATGCTTCGCTTGCTCTAATACTCTGAAAAACCTGTCTTCACGGACAGATCCTTTTCTCCTCAGCATGCACAGGTTCGTTCGGACTTCCGAATGCGCAAGTTTCGCATGGTGAACATTTACGGAGTAGGTTTGAGCTTTGATATACATTGTACATAAAACGTTCTGTTTTGATTATATCTGGCCCTGACGCAATGCAGTTTGGTTGCGTACCCGTCATTTTTTTCATCAATTAAACCTACAAGGTAAGTGGGTGATTGCAGGTAAAATTTTCCACTGTCCGGTTTGCAGGCGGCAACTTTCAAAATTCCATGAGTGATGAACCAGTTCGCTTCTGTAGTTGCCTTGATAGTTCATTATCTCGAAAATTGAAAATGGACCAACACCATCACTCCTACGATTTTCGATCGTAGCTGTGCAGTTTTTAACAAGCTCCGTTTTGTTCTTCTGCAGTATTCATTTCAATTATGTCTGTAGATTCACTTGTCGGTTTACCAGAGGTCAAGACGACTGTGGCAACATTCGCATTGGCCTTTCTTCGACTCCAAGTACTTTACCACAAGGAGTAAGTCGTGTTGTAAATAAAGTTGCTTGAGTTAAATTTCCAGTTTAATTTTGATTTGCACAGATGCGTAAATTATACCGTGTAAGGCCGTCTTAGTTGATTACGCATCCTGTGGATCTGCCTTTTTTCGCTGAAATATTTAGGTCATTTGTCCCATAATACTGCGATATCAATATTGTGCAGCAAACAAGCTGCGATCCTCTTTTTCCCGATGTTCAAATCCAGTTAAAAATGTACTTTTCGTTCCTTTTGTAAGCCTATGTATGCATCACAATTATGGTGTGATTTCATGAAGTCATGCATGCAGAGATTCCGTGTGGCAAATAATTTTAGATGCAGAGCTCTATGCAACCTACCCTGGAGAGCCAGTGTTAGTAGCCACCAGGTTCAATGTAGCATTCCTACCTTTGAGGCTCTGTTACGAAAATACACGTACCTGTTTCTCGAAAGATGCAGAAAATCTAACAACATATGGTTGCGTGCTTTGATGCAGTCAGATTGTTTGTATTCGTCCCTATTCTTTGAACACTATAATCGCATTTTACTCTGTGAATGAGTGAACGAACTTTGCTGTATCCGTTTGATTGATGGCGTGTCATGCCACATTGCTTTCGCATTTGCCTAGACTCGACCAATTTAGGAATTGGCGCCCTAATCCGTAGTAGTTTTTTAACAAGTGTTACGTGTTAGCTAACTTTAGTGTTAAGAATGTATCTGTAACCCTATGATTCGGTCTTCAATGCAGTTGCAAAACGTGTCTGTAACCCTGTGATTCTGCCGGCTTCAATGCCTTGTACTACGTTCTGTCTTGTCTGTTTTTATCGACCTGCGTTCTGCAGAGTGTGTGTGTTCATACTATGGACTTCGTGTCTGCTCATAAACAAATAAAAATAAATAGTATTAAATCTAGCCGTAACAGTGTTCACTGGTCTAGATTTTCAGACATTATGACTGCGTTGAATTAATTCTGTGATTCGGTCATTTGAAAACAATTGCGTCATCCTAACTGTGGATAATTCGTATTTCAGTGCATAACTAATACACCCTGGTTGTCACAAATCTGCATATAAGTTTTTTTGCAATCGCGATGAAACGTGATCCAGAACAACGTTGCGTGTTTGCATCGCTCAGCTAATACCTACTTTCAGTTGTCTTCTGCTAGTAGCAGCAGCGACGCGAGCACGGAAACGCAGGTTCAAAGAGCTTCCACGCTTCAGGTTGAGTTCACGGGGAAAGTTGCCAATTGCCGGGCTAAGCTGCTTTGCGCTTCACTTGTTTGTTCAAGCGCCTGAGTCAAGCTGCTCAGCCGTGCGTGAAACGCGCTGCGTGCCGCTGATTGCCTCGCTGAGCTTTGCCAACTGTGCGTTTCCGCTTCGGCAGTCTGCGGTTGTCGTTGCGCGCTTGTGAGGGTTTCGAAAAGCCACGCGGCAATCCTGCTGCGCTGACGTACTCTCGGGTAACTTCGTATGCTTTTTTGTTTACGTGATTGACTTTTACCTCCCACTGCCGTGCCAGCTTTACATATACAGTACAATATTATTTTCACTGCGATTTAGACCGGGCGATTCCCTTTAATTTCAGGCTTCGTCAGTGCAGTACAGTTCTGCTGGCGAAGTATTGTTTGGGTCGTCTTGTCCATGTCAGAATTCCAATGTAAGGAGTACTCCGACCCTTTCAACCAATGCATCGACTACACGTGTTTTGCTTACAAGCAGTACCAAGTATCTTCGTTTCTCTTTTTTGTTTGATTTTATTTCTGTTTATTTTTTTATTTTTTTTTTTTACAGTTTTCACGCTCAACATTGTTAATCAGTTCAAGGCTTATGTTGTGCTGTGCTCTTTGTTTGAGTTGGTTAGAAACGTTATACCATAGTACCGCAATAGCTGTTGCGGTGCCAGCTCCTTTTGCGAGATGTGGCGGGACCTAAAGGTTTTCAAGCTCCCCTTGTCAAGCATTTCTCCTATTCGGCACCTTACAAGTTGCGTGCATCTATATATAGCATATATATCTATATATAGCATATATATCTATATATAGCATATATATCTATATATAGCATCGTGTTCCCGGCAGAAGAACTTGCCTACGGGCGCAAGAAAGAGAGAAACACTTGTTCAGAACCAAACAATCTGGAAGCAGATTGCGATCCATCGTCGCGCACGATTTCAAAACATAACAGAAAGGAAACAAAGTAATAATGTGCTGCAAGTGTGACTAAACCATTTACGGTACACCAAACGCGGTATGAAATTAAAGTGTCAACGCTGATTCGCGAACTGTTACTGTGGATAAATCTACGAACTACAAACGATGACGGAGTTTACAAACGAAGTTTTGAAAATGGCGGAGTTTTTGCGTTTCATTTAGAACATAAAACAGTACTGACGACTTTTAGGAAGAACAATTGCTTAGAACGTATTCTCATAAATAAGAGATCGCGCGTCGGATTACTTCCTAATGCCGCAAACATTAGAAGTTTCCACTGCGATGATGTACACGATAGAACAGCGAACGTTCCGACTCGAATGCTGCGCATTACATGGTTTCCGCGGCCAGCGTGAAAACAATGCACTTCGGTCGTTGCCCTGAGCAGTAATGCCACGTCATCATGGCACTACGTCATGGGGGTTAGCCGCTGTGCGCTTCTCTGTCAGATGCGTATTGTGAATATCTTCACAAATATCAACGTTTGTACTTTCGCAGTGTCGGACCCATTCGACATTACCAAGGACTGGACATGCGCAACTTCCAGACAGCCAGACCAGCTGCCCCCCCTGTTCCGAGTTACGATGTTCCAATCTATCGCCAACTAGCAACAATCCCAAATCCCGACCAAGCAAGGCTGATCCGATCACTTAACCTGTGCCGCGAAAGTCACCGTTTCCAAACTTTCACTGGAGAATGGCCACGGGACGCTGCACCATCACCAGAAGACATGGCTGCCTCGGGTTGGTTCTACCTGGGTAACCTGGATCGTACCCAGTGTTTCTGTTGTGGAGGTGTCCTCAGGAACTGGAGGAGGTTGGACAATCCTAATACTGAGCACATCACCCATTTTCCTCACTGCTTAATGGCGCAAGGCCATGAAGGAAGGAATATCCAGGATACAGATAGACAAGTGAGCATAAGATATTAATCATATTTTCTACCTAATGATAAATGTTTTAGATCAGTGGTTCTCAGCCTTTTTTCTCCCGTTTACCCCTTACCAGCTTCCCAACATAAAATTTACGCCTTGTTTCTTGTTACTAACTGGCGCTGTAGAAAAACGTACAACAGAATCATTTCATTTACCCCCAAGATAGGTAAAATTTACCCCCAAGGGGTAAATTTCCCCAGGTTGAGAACCCCTGTTTTATATGAGTCTGTCTTGTGCTAAGGTCTCTCTTAAGCCGCAGTTTCAACGTGTTTTCTTCAGCTGACCTCAACAGAACATGCCACGTGCAGAGCCAAAACACGTTTTATTTGAATTGTTGCGAATAATTTTGCATTTATCTGTCAAAGTATAATAATGTAATATTTGTAGAAAAATTACGTAACTTCGGCGGTTACAGACCTGTGTGCCGTGTTCGAACAACTTCCTATTTCTTAAAAATACGGTTTATCAAAGTTTGAAGCTCGCAATTTTGTGAGAAGCTGGTTGCGCATTTCGAACTTTCATATGAACACCAACAGCTGTACTTGTCTTTGTCAGAGCTGGTGCGCGACGTGAACTAACGAACAGTAAGATGTGTTCAGTAGTTGACAACCGACGGCTGTTCAGCTGGTTCTTTAGGGTTGCGCTGATGCTTTCTGTTTTTTCAGTTAAGATACTTCCGTTTATTTGCCTTTGTGTATGCACCAGGGCCACAACCAGCTGATATTTCCGGCAGGGGGCAAAATGATTGCAACTGGTTGTTTTACCTAACAACTAAAAAAATAGTTTTGGCTCAAATGTTTTTGAAAATTACGTGTGGGAGGATTGCCCCGTTGTTCCCCCTAGTTCGGGCCTGGTACGTATCATTCTGACCAGACACTGCGGCAGCTTAGATCAGTAGTGCTCTCACTTGTTCGTGCAGCACTGTCAGTGTAGTTTTACTTGTGTTTATCAGACTGCTAGCACTTTACTACTCGATCATGTCAGGTGGCGCGTGTTCAGGCTCTTCTCCCTGCAACCAGAGCAGCGAGCCAGCTCACCGATCAACAAAGAGCAGATCTTCGCATCATGTTCCCTTGCAATTTCCCAACAACTCCCAGCATGCAATCAATGGCAGAGAGAGTGAGAACTTTCAACAACTGGCACTTTACCAGGGCTACGCCACAAATGCATGCTGAAGCTGGATTTTTTGCACTGGGTAAGTTCCACCAGGGCTTATTTTGCAGGCAAAAGATTGTGTAACGTCTGTTCCGCTTTGACATGATTTGGGTGCCATCACTTTTAATGGTACCCATGTCCTGTTTCCAGGGGTGCGAGATCGGGTGAAGTGCTTCTACTGCAACGGAGGTTTGCAGAACTGGAGGCAAAACGATGATCCCTGGGTCGAACACGCGAAATGGTACCCGACCTGTGAGTTCCTCCTCCAGCAAATAGGTCCGGAATTCATCCACAACATTGTTGCTCGATTCCCAAACATCAACAGACCGACGCTGCGTGCTCCAGGACGGGACGTTCCCCCCCCAGTACCGGCAGCGCCACAGTAAGTTAGTTTCTCTAGAGCACAGCAAGAACCATTGTAAGCAACAAGCAGGGGTCGGAATCGAAACTTGTTCATGGCCGCATCATCTTAAAGCTTCCGTGCAAATAGAGACAAGAACAGTTCTTTGTCAGAAGCTGTATATTATAATTTTTGTTGTTTTATTTGGAGTCCGTTTGTCTTCCCGTCGTTGGTTTGATTATAAGATGGACGCTGTATTCTGGCAGAAGGTGACTTCTGGTGCAAAGAAACGTGGTCAAAGTTCGAATGCTGCAGTATTCTGTAGCGCCAAACTTTCAAATCGGTAATGTCTAAACCGTAATTTCTTACCAGAACGGGCAATTGCAAAATAGAACCACGCCCTACGCCAAGAAACGATCACTCACATCTTCCCCGTGACACACAGCTAAGGTTTTCGAGAGGTGCAAGCTGCGAAAGCGTACATTTAATTTGCAAGTTGGTACATCAACTGAAGCACTGCGTGCACTGCTCAATTCTACCGATTCCGACCGCTTGCTGAGCTTTGCTGCGCGGCCATCGTGGTAGTTTCATGCGGTCCTTTTCTCTCTGGTCTTTTTGTGGTGGGGACTTCCCACCTGTCGCATTGCTCATGTGATTTTTCATAGCTTGTAATTGGCGTAAGCTATGCCAGGCTACAGTGTCTGCCTCAGGGTGCAGTAGCAACAGTTCACATGATAATTTGAATAATGCTCCGGTGTTAAGAATTGGTGCTGCACAAGACGAAACTAAAGAAGTGTTTTAATATTGCCCAGAAATTGAAATTATATAGTTATTATCAATAAATGGGATTCCAGAAAAAGCGTTGGCTTCGCAAATGACGACATGGAATATTTCCAATTTCGCTTTAAAGTAATTATCAAAATTTTTTTCTACAGTTTTGCTATTTTTGTATTTTTTACCGAAAAGTAGGTCTAAAGGTATCTTTCTAGATTTTAGCAGCTTTGCCTTTTAGTCAATATGTCTACCATGCAATTAAAAAGTAGTTTTTCCTTGAAAGTTTTATCATTCAATGTTGCTTTGCTTGCCTGTGCTGTCACCTATATATTGTTATAGTCTCGGTGTAGCTTTGACAATTGAGATGATACATGTCTGTTTTATCTTTCTTTACGGTTGGTTTATTGCCGCTCACAGGGTACAGACTGGGCCTGAAGCACTGCCGAACCCCCCACAGTCGCCTTTGCCCTCATCAACGGATCCCAATTTTGGTGTCACACGAGGTCCACAACCTCAAATTGGCCGAACTCATACTTCAGATCCGTTACAGGCAGCCATGGAATCCGAGGTCGCAACTACTGTTATAGGTAATACGGGAGCGTAATGAAAAAAACAGAGGATAAATGTTGTTCATGCAGATGTTGTCAATGCAGAATAATGCTGAAAAAGTGTGTTGCCTGAACTACAACTTAAAATTGTTGAATTATGATTGTTAAATTAATATTTTGCAAAAATGCAATTGATATTTTGCAAAAAAACACCGCCGTGCATTTCTTGATTTATAAGCTTCTTTCATCGTCTTGTGAGCGGGTTGCATTGCAATGCCCATCAACTGTGGTTTGATTAATGCAAAACTATCGGTATATCAAGGGTGCGCGCTATGACTGAGCTATGAAGTGGGCAAAAGTGAAAGACTGCTGCATGCACGGCTATGCGCTGCTGCTCTCGAATACCCATGGAATCCACCAACAATCTCACACACCTATCACGCAACTACTCGCTCATGGCTGAGAAGTTATACTGACGATGCAATGCTAAGAACGGCCCGGACTCACGCGGCGCTCATTATCTGTTAATTCTGTTCCAATCTATGAATCAATATTGCATCGTCTGTGGCGTCGTGAATAGGTTCGCAAAGTAAAATGTAAATACGCCATTCAACGCAAAAATATTACGTGTCTTGATGAAAACCATGTGTGCATGGTGCAATCATGGTAGACACAAAACTCCTGTCAAGCGCCTGCCATTTGAACTGATAGCATGCTATTCACTGACGATTTGGACAAACAGCTCTTCGACCCGTGTGATCCCGTGGTGTCCTGTACTAATTTACTGATTACACCTTGCCTCTGAATGTTACTGCACAAAACTTGCTTTTATTTTACGTCAAACAATACTTAAGCGCTTAACTGCGCACCAACATACAGTCACCTATTGTAGAATTGCAGGATTTATAAAATTTCAGGCACACGTCAACTTTTGTTTTTGCGCATTTTTTGGTAACTCGCAGACGCCCTATATATATAATACGCGAATTATTGAGGTAATTTTCACACCGTTTCATAGCAGCAATGCTTTTCAGTCCCAATGCGCCATTCGCTATAATGCGATTGTGGGACGTGGCTCTATCATACAACCACGCATCGCCGTCGTTTGCGAGATGAGAAACTTCGGGCATTTTCCTCAATAGCGAGTTGGGCTCCACTGGAAGGCAACTTCGCTTGTGCTGATTTCATATTTCTTGTAACTTTTGAGTAAAGTTACACAGAAGTTGCATTTTCAAAACAGATTTTTTCGATGCACCTTCTCAAGAGATGTCTTACATCTTAGCCGCAATGCGACACCAACGTCTTGTTTTTTTGTTGACAAAAAACTGACATCTAATGTGGCAAAATCTGTGTTGGCGTCAGCTGGTACGGTCTCGAACGCAGTTGGACCACCTTCCTTGCGCAATATACTCGCGGGGATAGTTTAGTTTAGAGCAGGGCTGTTGAGCCGGAGCCCAAGCACTTTTGGATGGCAGTAGACGGAGGAGCCGCGGCCTGAAATTTGGGTTCCGGTTCTACAGAGATGTTTTGTGGAGCAAGCGAGTCATACAAATAATACAATGCTTTTTCTGAGTTTTCGCACAAAACTTTTCTGGAGCCGGAGCCAAAAGCTTCGTTTAGGTGCCCGGAGCCTGAAATTTGAGTACCGGCTCCACCGCCCTGGTTTAGAGCGTGGGTCTCAAATTAATGGAAGTAGAAAAGGCAATTAGAACTGAGAATGTCCGCTAAACATTGTTTACAATTGAAACGTAAAACGTACCTTTCATCTATAAATATGAGCTATCAAGTTCAACTGTACTCACATAAGGAATGCGGCAGGCCTTTAAAAATTGTGAACTCAGTCCCTAACCCTATATTTTCACGAAAAGGTGGAGCTGACTGTGCGAGACAGATAAACAACCATTGTCACGTGTCTGATATCCCTGGTTTGGGGGGTTAATTGCGCAAAGCCAGCAGTTTCGCGCGTTGCGGAATAAATTGTAAACGTTATGTTTTCTGCATGTTGCACTGATGAAGCCGCAGAAAGATGAAAGTACGGTATTTGTATTATAAGCATTTTCTTTTTACAAAGTATTCGGAGTTGATGGAAATTTATCCTTATGCTTTGTTTCTGTTGTGCGTTGAGTAAACTTTGTTAAAGGGACACTATCGGGAAAGGTGCAAATCACACGTTTTGAAGCAATGAATATTTCTTCCAGTCACTCAGCGTCTTCCACTGAAGTATCAGCCGCTCCTACGCTTAATATTTTCGCAGAGCTGGTCTCTAGGGCAGATTTAACAAAGCCAGGTGACCAACGACATTTGAATTTAGTGAAATGGCGTTTAACATAAGAAAGAATTTGCACTGAGATTGTTTTCCAATGTTTCATTAAGTTTTTCGTTGCGTGAGAGTAAGTGAATACCTGCAAGACTTGCGTTAACGGACTATGGGCTGTTCGAATTGTTAATATGGCACACGGTCGCGATCCACGCCCGGTTACTTGCTGATTGTGGCGAGTTGTGTGCCATGCTCAAAATGTTGGGCCGCGTCATCTTAACTACTGAACACTGATAGCTGCGATTCGGCCCAGTTCTATTTACGTACATGCTTTCCAATGTACTACTTTTTATTGTAGATCAGTGGTTCTCAATCCTTCTTAGCCCACGGACCACCTTTTCAAAAACTTATCCGATTGACCACTTTACTATACTGACACCTCATGAACAACTGGTCTAGATTTACATAATTTATTTTTCAGTCAAGGTTGCAGTTTTCACGAACGTTTTGTCAAACATTTATGGAACTCTCTGCGGACCACTAGAAATTCTAGGTGGACCACCGATGGTCCACCTAAACCACGTTGAGAACTAGTGTTGCAGATGATTTGATCTATTGCGATCGCTGCGTCGAGTCAATTATACCCGTTTCGGGTCTCCTGAAATGATCTTTCCCGCGGGCACTCGTACTCGCCGATTGCAACACACGCTTCGTTCGTTTTCGTTCTGAAATGACCTGCGCCGCGAACTCAAATGACCTTTGCTGACCGGAACGGTCAGTAAGGTGGAGAAAGTAGCGGGGAATCCCCGGCCGGTGCCAAGTCAGCTGCGGTGACGATTGCACTTTCACCGGCACGATTGCCTGGAAGTTGTGTAAGTTCAAGCGATGAACCCACGCTGCGTGAAAAATTCGAGTCTGCTCGGCTTTTTCGTTTCGTGCGTAGGTTTTGATTGCTATGCAGCGGTGCGCATTCAATCACGATCCGCTGGTGCAAGGGTGGGGACCTATTTACTACCACGGACCGCATGAATTGTGCATTATCGCTGGCGGGCCGCAAAATTCATTAATTTTATGCTACAAATCTACTTTTATCTAACTATGAGCAAGAGGGACTTCTCTTGACTTACTGTGTAAGAACCCGATTATCATGGATCTTCGTTTAGACGCGATTTTGTGCTGTAACTTCCGAACGAAAATTCTGATGCGGGCCACATAAAATGATCACGCAGGCCGCAGGTTCCTCGCCTCTGCGCTAGTGCAAAGTGGGGTAAAGTTTCTACGGCGATTTTTGTGTTGACCAAAATTTTGACTTCCTCCATGGTTGTCTCCATGCTGTTCGACGTCATCTGTGATCGCAACTATGGACGCCGCCCCATGCGGGATTTATGAACTTCCGCTTACGTTTTGCCTGTGATCGCCGCAATATCCCGTTGCTCTGTGTGATGCAGGAATGGGTTTTGACGCTTCGCTTGTACGCGATGTGATAGAAAGAAAACTGTCTCGAGACAACACAGGATATGATTCTGCTGCCGTGTTGCTGGAGGCCGTTGCCGAAGAACAAAGGTGATTGGAGTGTTGCGCAAGACACCATAATGCTTGACTTCAGTGACGATTCAGTGTTTGTATTTGCTTATTTCGTGTGATGGCCTTCAAAATTTCAGTGGATGCAGTCTCAGTCTAACTCAGGCAATTCGATGTAGCGCAGGAAGATACGTGTTTTACATGAAAAACAAAGTTTATTAAAGTGCATGTCTTCAAAACAGCACTTTTTCTTTTATTGTTGAACTTCTTCAAAACGGTACTTTTTATTGTAAACCGTACTTTTTCTTGTATAGCATCAATAATGCGTTGGCGTTAATACTTCATACCTTACTGAAATTCTGCGAGGAAAGAATGAAAAAACGATATAACCAGGGTTTTTTCAAGGAAACTGTTGGGTACCCGGTGCGGACCTATGGGACCCTATTTTCTCTGATTCTGGGGACCCGATTTTCAATTCTAGGGGCCCGAATCGGGTCCCTAAAACACCTTAAAACAACCCTGATATAACTATCTATCAATACGTGGTGTGTTATGTTCGTTGTCTTTTAGCGCAAATTACTGAATCAATTCATTAACTTTGTTGGTCACTTATAATCTGTTTTGACGGTCGACTTTAAACTCAACGAATTTTTACCTTGACCATCAGTGCGCGTGAGGCGGAGGATGACAGCAAGGAACATCGTGAAAATGCTAATGCTGCCGAAAATTCAACCCATGTGACTCCCATGGATGAAGACGTACTGGATCTTTACGGGAGCGGAGATGATTCGGAGCTGAGAGGCGTAGATGTTGCCGAGTCAACCGCGGCAGCAACTTCCTTGTTGCGTTCGGAAAGTTTGGTAAGTGTGGATCAGTCATTCGTCTTCAGTCAAGCTAAGCACCTGAAAATGGATTTGGCTGTTGCGACAGCGCTTTTTATCCAATGCCCAGTTACTAGCCACCCGAGTAATGAGAGAAAGTTTACAGTCTAATGCAGGGTTCCCCAACTTTCTCTGGCCATGTCACCCCTTCAGTATTTCGATAGATGAGCATGTATCCCTAAAAATTCTCATGACAAAAAGGTTGAACAAAATAATAAAATATATGTTTACCAATAAGCATATAACGACTTTTCAAAATAATATTCACTGATATATGCTTAAATGAATCGAATTGAATAATATGTGAATGTATTTTCTCCCTTTTATTGCTAACCTTAAATGTACATCTTCAGATAGGCAAACGTACCCCTAGGGGTACATGTATCCCAGTTTGGGAACCCCTGGTCTAATGCAACCATAACTTTTTCTGAATTCTGGTCAGCGCAAGGTCACCTATGCGTACAGATGCTTGGACACTTTTGCCTCTCGCATAGTGTCAACCAGGGCTGTGGATCCGGAATCCAAATTTCAGGCTCCGGCTCCAGCATCTAAAATTTTTTTCTTTCCGACTCCAGCCATCCAAAACTTTTTGGGTTCCGGCTCCACAACCCTGGTGTCAACATTGCAGTTGTTACGTTTACTCTCGGTTTTCACAATAGTCGTGAATAACGTGAGCGGTATTTGATCTTGCGAATCGGTTGGACTTTGCGGGTCACGTGTTGGATGGTGCTGACATAGAGTTCGCACGGGCGTGCTGGAGTATGTACTTTTGTTTCTAGGCGGGTACTTTGCTAACCTATAACCAGTTGAATACTTCCCGTAGCAAGTATGAGGAGTTTATGTTCCGTCAAGCTTTTGATAACAATCACGTGTGCCGACGAATAAGTTTTATCTTCCTGAAAACTCCCTGGAGTTATAAGCACAAACCCTCGAACATAGTGCCCTCGTGCAATTCACGAGGAGAGTCATGTTTTTCAAGAAATTAGCATCGACTAAGAAGGGTTGTAAATTTCTTGACAGACGCAAAAAAGTTTTCAAAACTTTAAAGTTTTCGTGGATTTGTGTGGAAGCTTTTATCCTTGAGAAACGAACCCCGTGGTTTAGGGTTTCTGGGGCTGCTGCTCTTGCCTACCTCACAGTCCCTTTTTATCTTATTTACAAGTGATTTCACTAACATGTGTATTGTATACCTGCAGTTGAAGAAAGGTCTGGCTAAGTGATGCATCTGGTTGATCACGCGCCACCAAAGCTAGTGGCAGGGGTTCGATTCCCGGTCGGGTCATACCTAAGACTTAAACAACCATACCTGCGTCCTGTCCAGCCTCGTGCTCAATGTTAATGGGGGGGTGCAAGGAAAGGTTCATGCGCGGTGCTGACATTGACTCATCACCAGTGCATCATTCACTGCGAAAGTAGCCGCGTGGACCACAGCGTACAGTAAGAGCATATGGGCCCCCGCAGACCACTCGTGACACTTCGAAACAAGTACAAAAGCGTGCATAACGAAACTGAGTTGATTTCCAAAGCCCACCTACCTGCTTCTACGAAATTAATCCATATAAGATTTGCATGCAATACATGTAAGAATAAATATCTGTGCCGACCTTTTTACCGTCTTAACGAAGAGAAAATGATAAACGAACAAATGGTTATGATATTGTGTTGGCACTGGACAACTGAGCTTCATCACTTAATCTGATATTCTGTGATCGTGCGATAGCCGGAAATCGTGTCGCGCGAAAACTAAACACGATACCACTCGGTGTGGTGCATTCAGCACGTCCTGTTGAAACCGGGTTTGTTAGCACGTAACCCGGATGTGATTCAGAGCAGCTGTGCCGTCACAGAAGCTTATTATGTGAACAGAGTGAACCGCGCCACAGATACACGCAGCGTCATGTGTCGCGCCGATTGACAGTTAAACAGCAAATTACACAAAACCGCAGTGTCAAGCTAAACGTTTGAGATCAGTCAAAATCATTATCGCAAGAAGTCTATTCATGGTCCCACATTGCACAGCATCCCGAAGCGTACTAACCCAACCTGCTGCTTTATAACGTTGCATTATTCAACCGAATCGTCTACAACGACCACATGCTGCAGATACTAGTTGATACCAACATTTTACATCTGGCGGAATGCGCTAAAGCCACTAGTGGATGGACTCAGAAGTTGTTTGCTCTGCAAATCACCATTTAATCTGTTCAGTTGATTTTGGTGGTCCTGTTTCAGAGGCCGGGACCCGCTGTGCGCCATACTCTTGCTTGCGAACGTAACGAAATATTGGTTCGGTTCGGTGTGGGAGTGCATGACCGCGCCTCATGCACTGTTAATTGCTGAGACTTTTTGTTCGCATTCAGTTTGGAACTAGTCTGTGGTGACTCTTCCCATTGCGATAAAAAGTCTATTCACATTGATACGTTGTACATTTCAGGCGCACAACTCGGAGCGATCGTCGTCATCTCCAGACGAGACAGAATCTGCGGAGGAACTCAGGAAAAAACTTCAAACAACACTCCAGAAACTCAAAGATGAACGCCTTTGCAAAGTAATTTAGCTCCTTGCATGCTTCGCTTTGTCTCCGGCAAAAAGCATTGGCCTAATGGAGTATATGCTGCTTCGATAATCTGGAGAAAACTGTATCAAGTCCATTTGCTTGTGGTTAATGACCGCTTTTCAAAATTTACCCAACACTACTATAATTCCCAATCAGCACATGGAGGTAGAATGCGACACTGAAAGGGACGTTTTACGTTGATGGGATGTTTCTGTGCATCAACTTTTGTTATCACGTTGTCACCGTGCGTGACAATGGTCATTGCTTATTGAAGCTGTTCTTTCGTAGGTTTGCTGGGACAGAGAAGCAGACATGGTCTTCATACCATGCGGACACATATCCTGTTGTTTGGAATGTACAAAGGCTCTGAGGATGTGTCCGATTTGCAGAAGGAAGATAGAAAAAGCTGTGCGGACCTACATTTCATGAAGAGAATGGTCAGTCGAGGAAGTGTTTCTTCTGGTTTCAAACACTGGTAAAGTGACAAGAATGGTTTGGGATTGCGCTGGTGTTGTTGGATTTGCATTTTCTTCACTGTGCTGTTGGCAGTCCGAACCACTTTAAGGAATTGTTTGATGTTTGACGCAATGTTTTTGTTACAAGGCTGGAGATACTGAACTGTGAAATTCTTCCTGGTTTGAGTTGCTATGTTGGAAGAGAATCATAAAATATCGCCGACAGAAAATGTTTTCATAACTTTTCCACCGCCGTACTTCTCCTTTAGTAAAGCTCCGTGTTTTGTGCACAGATATTTGGCGTTTTGCTTTCAAACGGGCAGTAAAGGTCATATTTAAATTTCAAACGCTTTGACTAAGTTGAGGTTGCGCTGGGCATACGATTGTTTGAGGAATCCTAGTACAATGAACCCAAGTAATATACTTGGCTCTTCGTTAAAATTACTGTGTGTGTTCTTTCCTGTACCTTTTCAGTAGATTGTAAGATCTCACTTTTGAAGATCTTGGTTGTTTTTTTTTCGTTGGTTTTCAACGTCACGATCCCCCCTGAATACTTTGTTTCAAATATATGGATGTTCTTTCTGTTCTGATGGAAACTCCAGGTTGAAAATGAACATGAAAAGGATCCGATGTACATTTGTTGTCATAGCAGTTTTTGATTTTCGCAACGCTTGTGTTGTAATTTTTTTGTGATATCACCATCAGGCACAGCTGAACAATGAAATATAATTTTTCGTCCGCTTCTTTGACCATTAAACCTCGGAATTGTTCCTGTTTTTAGTTTTTAATATAACAAGTTGTTTTCACCGAAATTACCGAAAAGACTTCCTCCAAATTTTCCGACACAACCGATTGGTAATGCAATTGAAACTGTGACACTGCCACCTTTGTTAATTGTGTTGCTAACTCTTGCCAACAACGATTGAATGACTTGTGGTACAAATAAAATCTCAGGAGTTTTTGTTCACCGAACACACTCCCGCGCGTTCGCCTCGCAGTGTTGCATTTTCCTCTGCATTCGAACAGATGGCAGGCATCCATGACAACCCACGCCGTCCTACATTTGTTTACTACCTCTCTCAGTATTGAAGCTTCAACTGCTGCCACGTGGTGCTCGTCTCGTGTTTGTGTTGCTTTATTTCGTAAATAAATTTTCTCCCAAAACAAAAGTAACCAGCATATGCGCCTGAACAGGCTGCGCGGTATGAGCGTAACTATGCAAGGCGTCAGTGCTCGGCACTGGTTGTATTTGCATAAAAGAACGTGAAGACGTCATGGACCGAAGTGTCCCAAACAAGAGGCAGATCCAGATGGGGCGTTTGGGACGATCGCGCCCCCCCCCATCACTAAAACCTACGAAAGTAACTTTATTCACCGTGAATTTGTGCAATTGGGAAAGCAGTATTGGAGAATAAAGCTATTTTTTCGTCCATTGTTTTGTCACAGCAGTGTGGTGAAGTGTGCTTTATATCACTTACAATAACTACCAAATATTACTGAAATCTCACTCCACTCACCTTAATGGCTGGATCCCCCCGTGTTCCGAACACTTCAGTAAAATAAATTGATGGACTGGCGAAATCTAAAATGATGCCTTGGTCAGTCCAGAGTTTTTTTCAACGTCAAAATGCCGCAGAATTTGCTAAGATGGGGATGATAAAAAATAAACCTTGAGTGAGAAAATCAAACGATTTTCTTACCGAGGTATTTACATAGGTGTGGGTGGAAATGCTTGCATGTTTTGTGTTGTGATCGTTTCAGTACCCGAATATTAAAAAATCAAGAAAAATTTAACGTTGTAAAGAGCAGGAGCGAGGTGTTGAAGGTTCTAAGCTCGCCTGTCCGTTACTTCACCATCGACGACGAGTTATGCGACACTGGTGATGCAAGTTATTCTGTGCACGTCATCGCTGTCAAAACACAGTATACCGTGCTTCACGCAGCTTCAACTCACAACGATTGGTGTAGATCAGTGGTTCCGAAAGTGGGCGGTACCGCCCCCCTGGGGGCGGTGAAGCAGAAATGGGCGATTGGGGGGCGATAGGAGACCAGTTAATAATTACATTTCTGTTGTCTTACTAACTTTGAGTGACCAAATATCATAAAAAACAGTATGGTCAACAAACATGTATGCATGTAATTTGTAAACAAAAACTTAGAGTTTTAGAAACAAAACAGAGGTGAAATGCTAGGAGATAAATTGATGAACTGCAGTTTCCATCACTAAAGGTAAGCTGCACAGTAACTGATTGGAATTTTCGTCGGCTGTACATCTTGGCACGGGTAAACTGCCACCCAACAATGCCCGTTTCGTTACAGAGACTATCACCGGTCAGGTTTGAGAATGCACGCTTACGCTTAGAATCAGCCTGCAACCAAAAGCGTGAGCTAATTTTGCATGGAGTGGTTTAATAATCACAAGTAAAATGACCAAGTAACTTCACTCCACAAGTGAAAGAAGCAAGGAATCGATCACAAATTTTTAATAGGAAATCGATTTCACGTAACACTACGCATCGTCAGTCCTATCATCTGCAAGCAATGCTAACAGGTGTGACAGTACCCTAATGTTATATGTTGACAACCTCAAGACTGCAATGTTGTTTACTCCCTCTGAACTTGTGTTGGCCTTTCTACGTTTCACACCTGTTAGCATTGCTTGCAGATGATAGGACTGACGATGCGAAGTGTTACGTGAAATCGATTTCCTATTAAAAATTTGTGGTTGATTCCTTGCTTTCACTTGTGGAGTGAAGTTACTTGAATACAGATATGCGCACGTTTGAATCGTCGCAAAAAGATGAAAGCAGAGCCCAGTCGGCTGATTCCTCTAAAGCCTATAGAAAACGTGGAGGTTTTTATTGTCACAAATATAATAATAACCTTGCACGAGTTTAATTCGAAAGTAGAAAGGCAGTTTATATCTTTTTGCGGATAATGTTAGGTGCCAACAAGAATAAGTTACCTAAAGGGAATCGAAAAGATTCTGGAAAATAGAAGTGTATTTCAGAACGCACTTTAGCTTGAGCAGCGCCAACGAAATCCAGGGAAAGAGAGATGGTAGAGCCAGTGGACGACTGCAAGTGTCACGGCTAAGTTCAAAAACTTTTAAAATATACAGATTAAATTCAATCCTGCACGTGACAGAGTATCAATGGATTGATTGATCAAAGGACACCAAAGGGTTTAGATGTGTTCTGCTAAGTTTGGGCAATGTGGTGCACTCGGATAATGATGAGAGTTTGTACGCCTGTTGCTGCACACAGAAGGTGATTGCCAAAGGGTGTCACAGATACAGTATCTTGGCTGTCACCGGTGGCGTACGCAGAAAATTTCCGAGGGGGAGCAAAGTTCTCGTCACAATCGTGTGACGTCACAAATCAAGTTTAGGGGAAGTGCCGAAGGCTCGAACATTCTAGGGGGTCCGGGGGCATGTCCCCGGGAAAATCTTTCAAAATTACACCTAAAATACGCATTATTATGCATTCTGGAAGCAAGTTTTAGTATAATGCTTTTACGAGACTCATTAGCCGGTAAGACAGAAAACTGAACTTTTGTTGTCTGAGGCTCATGAAATAAACCTATATGCGTGCTTGGATGTTATAAGTTTTAGACATGTATCGCTTATTGAAGTTGTGGGCTCAAATCTCACGCCAGCCGAAGCTTCTTTCTGGTGTTCATTGTTACCTGGGTTCAAGTTACTTAACAGCCACGTGTGAAGCAGTTTTGTCAGTGAAAGAATGAAATCGTAAAATGAAAATCAAGCAGAGGAAACGTGCAGCAATCATAAAAAAAATTTGCGTAGTGCGCATATCAGTGACCAGAAAACAAAGTCAGTTGATTGTAAATTGACACTCTTGTCCCTCCTTTGTTACGCCACTGCCGGAAACTGTTTATACATTTTTTTATTTTTAGGGTCTGAGGAGGGGCCTGGCACAGTGCCCCCTTCCGTACGCTAGTGGCGGCCACAGTCCACAGATATCTTCACGAAGTTTAATGAAGTTCATTTGCAATTGCAGGGGAATGGTGTTAACCTCATTAAAGCCAAATCAGCAATCTTCACCTTGTCCAAGTTCAATGCTGTTCAAACGAAATCGAGCCCTTCATGAACTCTAACAGTTTCCGACTGCTAAAGGGGTTAATTTACTAAATTAAGTTTTAGAGTCAAATGCATCTTTGCGCTCATTCTTGTTTTAATAAATTTCAAACATCCCAAATATACAATACCAAAAAAATTTGTTTACGTGTGTGTTAGGCATGTGTTGCAGTTGACTGCATTGCCTTGAACTACTGAGGCAAGCACAAGAGAAAGATGGCAATTCGGGGCATTAACCAACAGCAACAGAGCTCCCTCGACGAGTTCACTCTACTACTACCAGGTTACACTATCATTTAATAGGTGAACTACGATAATTCGCTTGTGGTGACTATCACAGTGACTTGTAACTTATGGGCACCATCTAGTGGTGACCATTTATTTACATGTGGCACCATGTACCTGCCGCCACACATGGTAGGGGGCGATAGAAATTTGTTTGTCATACAAGGAGGCGCTAGCCAAAAAAAGGATTGGGAAACACTGGTGTAGATTGACCTTGAACCAACCCTAAGCTTTCAGGAAAGACAGTTCAGCTTCAAAGAGTTGAAAAAAGTAACTCAAAATTGACGTTAGTTGAAAACACATTCGTTCATGGTTCTTTCAGTTAGAATTAGAAAGGAAAGTGTTGAAGCAAAATCAGAAAAAGTCGATGAATTAGCTCTTCTGGCGATTATTTTATTATTATCCGACGTTTTCGATTGCCCTGAGGAAGCCCACTTGAATAGGTGGGCGAAACGGCGGCTAATAATAAAATAATCGCCAGAAGAGCTAATTCATCTGCTTGATTTGAAACCTGGTGGCAAATGCTACGATACAGCATGTGCAGCAAAAAGAACAGTATATCACAAAAAGCCTTTATGTTGATAAAATGTTCTGCTATTACTTCGAGCTACAATCATGCGAACTTTATGCGTGGCATCTTCTGTGGGGAACTTTCGTTCTTGGTTTAGAAGGCAAATGTGTAGGAGTGCAATTTGTCTTCTGTCTACGGGCTGTGCATTGTAAGGTTGTTCAATTTTTCGTGCACTTCCAGAACATGGAATGGTTGGTGCAAATCTGTTAACAGCTCTGCGTCAAAGTTGAGTGGGGTGACCTGTAGGGTGTTAACTGATGGTACAGTAGGTGCGACAAGGTAAGTTTTTTGCTTGTGCGCTGTTGCCCTGACTACTACTTTACTTGCCCTCACGTTTTAGTTATGACGAGAAACTGCTTCAAACTTCTCGTTGTTTACAGTAGTATCCATTCTTGGGCGTCCAAACTCCAGAAACATTTATTTTAAGCATGCTTCAATGTGTTTCTTAGATTTTTCATGCCCCTGGATACCTAAAGACGTAATATAAATCGAAATATTCTTCAGTCCAGGGGTAGGGAAATCGCTGCATGTGGGCTTAGTGCGGCCCTATAAAAGCAAGAACGCGTTTAATTAAATTCTTTAGTTCTCCAAATTTAACGCAAGAAATTTTGTAAATGGCTTGGATTTCAAAGGCTTGCATTATGAAGATTTTTACTGCTTTGCATTAGCATAAAAGGGTACCGTATTTCCTCAGTATTGCTCGAAGGTAGTTTTATTGTAAGCTGATGTCATTTTCAGCACCAAAATATCAGATTAGAGTGCTTTAACACAACTGAATTTTTTAGCGGTGGAAAGGTTTCCAAAATATATTTAATGCGACGATTCTTGATAGCCTAATAACTGTATTTAATATGTCAAGGATGTTATGTGGTAATGATGTCGGCTATGAGCTGCTGCTGTCATTTTTCATAGGTGGCCTTGGGTCATGATATTGATTTTCCCGAGAACTACCAAGTGTTTTTGAGAGGTGGCCCTGCTGTGGGTATTGCGGATATGTAGGCAGTGGTGTGTTTAAGGGGTGGCGAGTGAAGCACTTGCCTAGGGCCCCCCTTTTTTGGCACCCCCCTTGAGGTATTACGCGGTAAATTTTCCTTACTTTTGATGAAAAATGTATTATTCACTCATATAATGTACTACAACGCAGATCATAAGTAAGCACTCTGCTTTCAGAGGGGTCCCCTAGAGAAACTGTACCATTCAGGTACTTTGCTTTCAAAGGGGCCCCAACAGCAACTGCAATTTGAAGGTAATTTGCTTTCAAAGGGGCCCCCAACAGCCACTGAAATGTGTAAGCACTCTGTTTTTAAAACTTAATTGAAGGGTCCCCTAAAAGAAACTGTAATGCGTAAGTACTCTGTGCTTTCAAAGGGGCCCCTTACAGAAAATGTAATGTGCAGGTACTTTGCTGTCACAGGGGCCCCAACAGCAACTGCAATTTGAAGGTAATCTGCTTTCAAAGGGGCCCCAACAGCAGTGGTGAAACTGACGGGGGGGCAGGGGGGCGGCCACCCTCCCTGGCCGCCGGCCGGTCATTTCGAAGTTTTTGGGCCCCCTGTCACCACATTGTTAATTTTATTAAGTGATCTTTAATCGACATTGCCGCAAGACAGAGTGTTGTTTTGATGATATTTGGCACTTTAAACTATAAAAACGCTCCTTTTTTGGAAATGTACCCCACGAAATGTATTCGTGGGACCCCACGCATGCACTCAAGGGCCCTACAAGTTGCTACAACTTTAATAGAGGGGCTCTGCCCATGCACTCATGGAGGCCCCACGCATGCAATCAAGGGGCCCTGCGCACGCACTAGAGGGCCTCTGCAGAAATGTTGGTGAACTTGTTTGAAGATCACTACATTTTAACTGTGGGACGGTGCTAACAATCTTTTAATTGAGTATCGCATTTTTTGCCATCGGCCCTCCCATTGGTGGCGTAGAATCAGAGACCATGTTGAGGGGTGGCGCAAATTTTCAAAGATTCAGGTTGTCGTATTACAAACTTTTGTGATGAAAATATTAATCGTAAATGTGGCTAAGCAAGACCGATCAAAATACGCTTGGCCCCAGAGGTATCATGTTATGCGCATGTCTCGGACGAGCTAAAAAATGAAATAAATGCTTGGTGGTCGATAAAAAACAAGAACACCATGAAGGGGTCAATCACCGGAAAGTTTTGCCAACCTTGGCGTAACTACATTTCAATGGATTTCTATCGCAGTTGAAATTCATGTTCTGATTTACAGCGCCTAGAACCAAAGCGTGGGTCTACACTGTATCGATTTTACACATGTCCTCTGCAGCAGGTGAATGCACGTGTCAATCGCCACTTTGCCACCGTTGCGACGTACAAGAGAGGCCTATCAGCTGCTTAGTTTTGAATTTTTCTCTCGAGTTCCTTCTGCTGCGAGGCAATGAAGTCAGGTTTCCAGAAACGTAAAGATCGAGATTCTAGACAGCGGGCTGCAATAGCTGCTAAATCGCTCAAGATGACAGAATTCTTTGAAGAGGCTGCTTGCAAAAATAAATTTTTTTTTAATTTTTTGGGAATTCCTGTTGAAATGGTACAATTTCTTTTGAATCTTTGGTTGAAACAGAAATTTCTTGCTGTACACCACGATTTCCGTTGATTTTAACAGCCAAATTTCATTTCCTTTATGTTAAGGAGTT
>Ga0210059_1000301_pt1 | contig 57823 bp, 29 predicted proteins | sample Ectturendosymbi2_FD_188042 | JGI IMG/M metagenome (GOLD analysis project Ga0210059, IMG submission 188042) | Ecteinascidia turbinata endosymbiont from Florida, USA - Sample 2 (SPAdes) (version 2) | ecosystem: Host-associated > Tunicates > Ascidians > Unclassified | place: Key West, Florida... | reverse complement strand
GGTTCTTGGATACAGGCGATAACCCAGATTCCCACCAAAATTATTTCTTTTTGGTCCATTTACAGTGTTCCTTGAAATTTTCATGCAAAACCATTCTGTGGTTTTTGCGTTGAGTTGACATCAAACAAGCAAAAAATGTACGAAAACATACACAAACTCCTTTGCATAAGTAATGACGTTTTTGTAACATAGCAAATTAAAGGGGGGGGGGTTAACCCCAAAACCCCCCCTTGCGTACGCCCTTGGCGGGGCGATGTTCGTCGTTGCCCCTATTGAGCAAAAAAGTAACGAAGCAGGGGCTGCAGGCTGGCGTGATGTGGCAAATCAGAGTTTGCGTTTTTATAATAGCCTGCAAAGCAATTTGGTTTGTGGTTGTACGCAGGGTGACTTACTGGGAGCAATAACACGTTCATAAAATGCTGGCTCAAACAGTAAGTGGCATCTTTGCAGTGGGGAAATCAATCGAAATCAACGAAAGCGGATCAGATGATATGGAAGCTAAACAAAGCAACTTTTGTTTGTGAACTAAATACGTGAAAGGTTTAGGAGACATAGCACATTGAGAGAGAAACATGATATAGCTGGTGAGAAATGAAAGAGCTGGAAAGTGAGTTCTAAAAGTCGATATTTTCCCGAACAAACACTGACGGTGAATCAAACCTGCAACTTCCAACGGTTTTTGCTGCCGCCAAACCCACAAAATCTGTATCTTCTGTTAACGCACGTTAGGGAACTTCACAGCCAGTAAGCATTTCTTGAGATATATTTTGTACATTGCATGGCAAGGTTCACACTGCGCGAAATACTAGTACTATGGAAACTTTTGCACTAAAAACTGTCAGCAATTATTTCCATGAACTCAGTACAATTTTCGTATTAGAAGTAAGCAATGCGGGTCTGGAAATGATAAAATTCACCAAAATCGTTCAAAAGCATGCGAAAAGTTGCAAAAGATTTCTCTAACTTGGGAAAATCCTTTAACTATTCTAAAACGCAGCCTTACGTTGCAGATTTCCAATTTTGAAAACCTTCTGGCTAAGAATGTGGTCATTACCAGAATCGGCCTTGATCTAGGGTTGCCAGATGCGTTTTGTAAAAATGCCGGCCATTTTGTCAACAGCGCCAGATCTAAGCTGTGTCGCAATTCGTTAAGCGGCACAGGGAACACAGAGAGACAATCAGTATTGTCAAGTCACAAATAATAATTTGCCCGTATTTTGGCTGGCTCATTACATTACTTTTCGGTGTGTGTGTGACGTGACAATCGCACCAAGGATTGCATCTACAGCAGCAAATAAACTTCCTTGAAGGAACTGTCCTGACAAGATTCACTACTAGAATCATTATAATTTGAGAAAATCGGCGATTGTTCTTTCCAAAGTTACGGCAAATTATTTATTTTCAAAATACCGGCTTCAGACCAGAACCGTCGCCAGAACGTTTTCAATAGGGGGGCTTTGGGTTTGTGCGGGAGGGCTTGGAGTTTCATTTGGGGGGGCTAAGCCCCCAAAAGCCCCCCGTGGCAACGGGACTGCTTCAGACATTGATTTTCAAAATACCGGCCTTTGCTAAATTAGCAGTACAATACCGGTCAGGCCGGTGAAATACCGGCCATCTGGCAACAGTACCATGATTTGATATAATAGTTTGAAGTTAACTCTTTTTATTAAGGCCTTGTTCATTCAGTTTCTATTGCACTTTAAGTATGAGAAAAATATTAATTAAAAAAAGAATGTTTCAAGCAATTTGCAACGTTTCTGCAATATTTGATGGCAATAAATCGTTATACTGCACTCCACTTTTCATTTTTCTTATATTCCCACGCTTTGACTTTTACTCTTAAGAAGGCATAACGAGAGAATCAAGACTCAAAGAAAGAGTACAATACAAACACAGACATGAATGGGATGATATGCCATTTGAGCCATAGCATTCGGATATCAGCAGGAGTACGTAAAAACACATGCGCTTTGCCATAGCAAAACTTTCTGTTCATACAACAAAAATGTGCAATTTTCATTTCAAAACAACTGCAGAATGTACTAACATTGAGGGATTAGTAAAAGTAGTAAATTTATTATAGGATGTTTGTGAAAGTATTTGTTCTGCAAGCAAAACATTGAGTTACATCAATGCCGCAACCAACACAGGTGTAGCAGTAACAACAACTATGCATGAGGCTTTGCTGGAGCTGGAGGCATTTCGAACATTTACAATATAATCTATTTGGGAACATTGTTGAATTCAGCATGCATTTGATTCTGCAACACCAACAATCTCCCCGCTGCTTATTTTCAGCAAATGCATTACTCCCAGTCGATGCTACCTAGCTGCTTATTAGCTGCCAGAAATACAGTAATAATTGTTGATTTTATGGCCTCTTTCTTGCATATGCACCGAAATCTCCTTCGTTCGCAACTTTCGCAACTTAATTTTGTTGACAGTGAAAATTTCTGTTTTCTGAAAAGCATTTTGCGTTCACCAAGATTTATTTTTGCTGCTTTTCTAATATCATATTTTGTTATCGAAGCAAAATAGCGTTTTGTTCTAAAAAGTTAAAAATTCATAAAAACTCTTCATTATTGGTTAGATTTGCAAATGTAAAAAGCAGCTTTGTTGAAATAAAAACAATGACATTCTTTCATTACTCCTTGGCTTGAGTCTGTAGCCATGCGGGGGGAATCAGATTTTCAGAAGAAATATAATTTTCACTGAAACTAAACCAACCACGCATCTTACAGCAAACTACCCGAAAATTGTTACTGTCTAACCGTGTTGAACGTTCGGTTGCTGTTACGTTTTCATAGTGAAACGATGGTGCAATACAAAAATTGGTTTGCGCAGTTAACATGTTTTTGAAGGTAAAAGCATTTTTCTGGTATAAAAACCTTGGCAGAGAATCTTAGCGTGTTATATAGCAAAACGTTTCTATGAAAATTATATAGTTACATTTTTTTCAAATTTTTTGGCAATGGCAGGCTTTAAAACTCACCGACACTACATTGTACTCATCGAAACGTCATTGATGCAACTTGTTAAACAATGAAACGTCACTGAGGCAACATATTAACCATTGAAGTGTCAGCTTCTTTTCTTCTGCGCTTCCTCCTTTTTCTTCGTCGACAGCAGATGATGATGCAGCACAAAGCGACCAAGACGATGAGTGCGCCAACAATTGATACAGGGATCAGGATTTTTAATGACACTGAAAAACATAAGGAAGTGCTGCCATGTGCATTGGGCAAAATGTTTGTTTTGCTATTCCAATTTCAACATGGTAATAACATGCTCTTCTTAAATAAGGTCAATTTACGTGTTTGTTCCATGAGTATGTCGCACTTATTTTATACTCTTTGTCAAATCTTGCAACTTGCAAATATTTGTTCAAATCTTGCAACTTGCAAATATTTGCTTGAATTTTGTCTCAAATTTGTTAAAAAGTCTGTTTAAAATATACACGAAGCAAGTTAGAAACAGTTGTTAAACTTTCTGGTTGTTTGCGTTTTTTTGGTTTGAAAACGCGTCGACAAAACCAAGAAAAATGAAATATTTTTCACAGCTTTTTGTAACGACAGAGTTGGATGAGCCGTGTGTTTTCGTGATTTTTTGTTTTAGGAAAATAGTTGAATCAAAAACTATCAAAAGTAGAATAAAAGGATCAAAACATTTTCAAATGACGCACTTGTCGCATCAGAAGAAAAAATTTATTGCTGAGCTAAAAAATTCAAAAAGACCTTTTCACGAAGATTTTATGTTGAAACCAACGCCACGTGGTTAAGTTGGAAAGGCGACGACTGGAAGACTTAATGATACAAAGTGTAGCGAGCAGTTAATTTCTTTAAACGTACGTTGAAATAGCGAGCAATTGAATGGTTTAATAAAACATAATTATTGGTGTCGAGCGTAGCGGTGCGAGTACCTTTCTTGAATTAACACATACCTCGTCCGATCGACCTTAATACCCAATTATTCTGTCCAGCAAAATTCATGTTTTTAACTAAATAATAGACTGCATTATACTGCATCTTAAAATGGTATTTTTTCATAAGAGGAAGTCAGTTTGCAGCTCAAGGTATTTTTATTTCCTTGAAAAATTGAAGTTATTCAAAGAAATCACTTTACGAAATAGCACGTACCCGTAATAAGTTATATGTTCCTTAACATCAACAGATGTACCATACGGAAATATCTTTGGCTCATTTCCACGACGAAGACATTTCATTCACGGGGATAATGATCGTAATATTGATAAACCGAAAGCAGTGAATTTTTGCGTTAAACCTGCTTCGAGTAGAAAATACAAAATTCTTTAAAATATAAAGGAGCAATCATGAAGTACTTCGTTTTTTTGTTAGAAACTCATCTGTAGTCGTTTTTTGTACGTTTCTGTGAAAAGTTTCAAGAAGACAGGAGGTCAGTTTTTGATTGCGATTGGTTTGGTTTCTTCTATTGTTTTATTTTATTTTTTTTCCATAATCGCAATTGGCTTACTTTTCCATACGTCCATGATTTCAACTGAAGTTTCAAAACACGCAAAAGTTTTGAAGTGCCATGAATAACTCCGCAGTGTACCTATTTGACTTTATAAATTTTGTTTTTTTTTGTGTAGCGCAAATGTGAAATTTACACAAGGCAACCATGATTACTAAAACCATTGCAATATATACTTTTTGTCTGAAAAAGATTTAAGTGCTGCAAAATTGCATTCAATAAAAAACACAATCCTTCAAGTTTTTACAGTAAAGTTTTTCGAGTGTTTAAATACTTCAGCGAAACCTCTCACAGAAATATAGCGGGACAAAAACCATTGAATAATTTCCTGGGAATTTTATCGGCACAAAATGAACACTAGCCGACTTGCAAATTTATGAAAAAAGGTCGGGAATAAAGTAACTGATGTCAAAGTGGTTGACGCCGTTATGCTTCACAACTCTTTTATTGGTTTTAATTACAGCGAAACAGCAGCATATTTTTGTACAGCAAGACACGTGTAATACGTTACGAAAGTCAGTATGAACAAGAAAATATGCACAAGAACAGAAACCTGAGTAAACTACATAACACTGCAAACCATTTAATTTACTGCAAAAAGACAGGAGCAGTGACATTTGAAAAGTTGCTTTTCAAAACAGAACTTTTGTAGGCTTCTTTGTCACTAAGATCAATTGCGAATATAGTATATGTTCCAATCTTTGCTAATTTCATATTTAGTAAAACGCAGAAAGAATTGGGCCGTCGTGCAACTTTGATAAGTTTTTCAAAAATAATTTTGAGCTTTCGCGGCCAGAACGCCAGATAACGAAGAAAATAAGCAGCTGGTAAATGAGCCAAAAATCCATGGTGCAAAGTAGACAGCGGTTACGAGCTAGTGCTGTGCAGACGCGACCTGCCTCTTGCATTGCGCGCAGGTCTACAAGAGAAAGCACCAACCCGCGGAAAATTGCACTGCATTAGCAGCAATTGCTATGACACTCAATGCACTATGCACTCAATGCGCTGTAAAGAGAAGCATCATCATTACAATGCAACTGTGTAACATTGCTCACACTATCCAAAAAGTATTAAATGAAACACAATCTGGACAAGAAAGGATGTTGGTTAAGATGTCTTTGCAACGGCAGGTATCTTAAATACAAATTTTTCAAAGACATCACATTTGTCTGCTTTGACTCACAAACCATTCAAAGCAAATCATAAATTACCACAATGACGCATTGCAGGCATGACTACGTTTTCAGGTATAGAACTATAGAACTAGTTGAAGAGTAGAGATCTGTTTTTTGTTTGTTAATTACATTTTGGCTTAATCTTAAGCACTACCTCAAAAATGTCCAGAAAATATGGAAACAATTTTTATGTACAAAAGAGCAAACTTAACCTCTTTGAAAAGAAGCATGCATGACTGATGAAGTGGTCGAAGCCAAAAACAGAAATATTTCATTTTTTTAAAAGGAAGAGCTTATGATATGCTAATTGCTTTAACATTCGTCAACTTTTTGTAACAAAACAAACAGCAAATTCACGTTAAAAGTCTGTGATCTGTTACTAACTCAATCCTAAGACAATTAAACCTCAAAAAACAAATAATTGCAATAAAGCAACAACAGTTAATCAAAGTCATCAAGCATTTGCACAAGTGCACATAGAGCTGGAAATACCACTTAAACCAACACTTTTCCTCTATTGAAATACTTGTAACAAGAAAGAGGAAGAAAATGCCACGGCAGTAAAGACTATATGAAGTTGACAAAATCTGACTCCGGGAGGAAGTGATCTCACAAAGAATTATAAGGCCTTTTATTCAAAATCGTACATTAAAGGAGTCAAAAAACGCCTTGAAACTGAAAAAATTTTCATAAACTCAACAATCATGTTTTTGTCACGTCCAGATTATCTATCACAGTTAACCCGGTTTTTGGTTGTGGTTCGGAAATGTTCCCTGTAAAGTTTGATAGAGAGTTGTTTTCGAAACACCGCTATGAGTCTCTTGCTCTCCTTTTCACCAAAGCAGACTGATCATACAGATTAAAAGTTATTGACCACGAGTTTGGACTTCATTCGTTTTACTGATGAGCATCAAATATCAAAACGCACAAGATGATGGTTTTTGCCACTTTTATTAGATTCAACTGAATGTTTACGTTTTTAAGACTTCAGATAATCCAGTTTCATTGCAATCAAATCGACAAAAGACGCCATTTCATGGTCACTGTTCCTGCAGAAGGTGACATTTTCTATCAGGAAGATAAACGGCAGAAATGTATCAGCGACAATTTTTTGAACTTTACATTTGATTGAAACGCAATATCGCTTTGACTGCAGTTCAAATCCTTTTGCTGTGTCATTGATTCACATCACTCCGCTTCACAACTCCGCTCTCCTCTTCCTTCTTCGGCGCTGTATACGTCGACAGCAAACGATGAGCAAGATGATGGCGACCAGGAAGACCAAACCGATAAACACAATGGATGGTACAACCACGGTTGCAGGAGCTGCAATAAAAAGGTTTCGCTTTATGTTGTGACCACTTTGCACAAAACATATCTAAACTCGAAATAAAAGATTTGGTGGAAAGCGTTCAATTGTTTCTTTTTCTGTCTATTTGCAGCAAATTGCTATTTTGCCTTTGCAGGTTCTAGGTCATGTTAAAACAACTTCAAACTAAAAGCACCAACACTGCCGCAATTCTCTGTGGTTTTCATGTGCAGTGCAGTTGTTCACTTGATTCTCGCAACAACCAATTCCCTGCAATGAAACCAGGTTAGCGCAGTAATGTCACCTTCGGCGAGTTCGACGACGTAAAATGGCCCAAAAGTAACATTTCTTGCTTGTTTCATATTTTTGCCCGCAGTGACGTCATCCGAACTACGTCGTTTCCGATTCAAACCTACGCATCTCTGCAAATGAAAAATGGCGAGTTGGTCATCTGCACGAAGACAGCTTTGCAATTCGATACTTCCCAAAAACTTAGTTTTGGAATCGGATAATCATATCAACATATGTGGTTGCTTTAAGTATGTAACAGCAATAGAATTGTTTTTATTATCTTGTACAACAGATCAGCTAGCTAGAGTGACACAAGACAAACGTTACTAAGTTGTGGTTTTCAACAAGCTTTTGAAATATCGGTTTATTTTTAATGTGTTAAAGGCCTTGCATGTAAAGCTCCAGTTATTTAAATAAATCCATGCATGTTCTATTAATTCAAACATAATCAACTCTTCATTCACAAACCGTGAAAATCAAACAGGATTTTGGGGGCGCTTTTTCGAAGCAGGAAAAAAACTTTGAATTCCTTAAAGTCTTACCAGTTTTTTTCAACATGAACTTTGATCAAATCAGACCCCCCCTTTAATACTAGCCCATAACTTCGGATGTTCTACAAACAAATCTAATTTCATTCACAACGTGCAGATTTACCAATAAACTGTTATGTCCAAGTCTTACCGGTTGGCAAATTTCTTGCGTCAAATCGCAAAGTTCGACTTGGCAGTGAATGAAGGTTTCATTTCCTACTTTAAACTTAAAAACTTGAGTCTTGAAATCTGCAGCCTTGTTTTGACCGTTACTCAGAACCTGGACTGAGTCTTGGTGAATGTCAGGTTTAGCGCATCTGAAAGAAATGTCTTTTTGTTAAACATCTATTTTCAGGACTGTTTCCACTAATATGAGGAAATGTTTTGTGCAACGGACCTTATTTCACAAATAGCCTTTTGTGAGCCCCTTGCTATGAAGCAAGCCTCGCTTTTAACAGATCAGAGCGTTTGTGCATTTCGGCTGTGCTGGTATTTTGCATCACGCGTTGAACGCTGCACGTAAGCATATGTTTAAGACAACCGCGAGACGAACGCACTGCTTCCGTCATGCATGCATCCCCACTGAATGCTTCAATCCAACTCAACGTCACACGCAGATCTTAAGATATATTTTATTGCATTGCACAGTATTTGTTAATGTGAGGCTTGTTTGGCTGGAAATGTCGATCTAAGATGATCCTCTGTTTTTCTCTTCACAGAACAAAGCCTATCTACACCTTTGAAATGCGGTCCGGTCGAACCCTGAGGTCAAACGGCGAAGGTAACCCGCATTTCAGCAACAGGTGAATACATACAGAGATAACATTAATCAAATATTTTCACAAAAATCATTATAAAATGGATTTATGAAAGCGAATTTCGGATTTTGTGGCGTTGCAGACACACTCCGAAAGGTGTATAGAAAGCGGATATAAACAAAACCGAAATTAACTATTTTGATAAAACACCAATACTGTTGCTGCTTGCTGCTTTTAATCCAGTAATCTTCCTGCTGACTCAGCCACATCCACGATTTGGGTTTCGAAACAAGTTATTATTTTTTTCTCATGTTTAAATCAAAATGAGCGACTTGACTCGTGCTTACTGGAAATGTTTTCACAACCTCAAACTTCGTTCAATCCAAGCAGGATTTATTTACTTATTGTTGACAATTTTGTAGAATTAAAGAAATTGATGACGTTGTTCGCGCTTTTCGGCAAAATTTGTGTTTGCCTCAGGTTACGTGCAGACAACAAGCATTTTCTACTTGTAGCGAATAGCCCGAAACAAGAAAAGCCGTTTACTGCAATCGGAAAAAAATGCTTTTCCAAACACGTATGTTCATGCCAGACAGATAGAAACGCATAGACTTATTTGCTGCCAGTCATGAAATCACTTCAGTGTAAGTTATGACGAAACGAATCCATTCACCTATATGACTTTCCAGACTTGAGAAACAACTGTCAACACGCATTGATTTGACAATATTGAGCTAAACATAAGATTTGTAAAATTTTTGCCATTTCATTGTAATCCACCTGACGGGCTAAGAAACACTCGTTTCGTTTTCCTCATTCCAAGCCCGAGATTTTTGGCACAAATAACTTCTTTCCGGAAACAACCGCAAAAATTATCCAACGTTTTACAAATTGAGATAGAGACAACAAACACTTTTGCTGATCCAAGCATAGGTTAGTAATATTTTACGCAAAGTGTTTTTGTGCCATTTTCAGAATAGCAGCTCTGAAAGCTTAAAACGTTTACAGAATAAAAGCACATCGCTTTTTAAGTATGCATTACACAAGAAAGAATAATTTAGCTTCTAAAGCTCAAAAATTGAGTTTATGTTGTTGGTCCATCTCAGGTGCGCGCGATTTCAAAAATTTGAAACTTGATCACTTACCGACCTCTTCCTAATCTCACTTCTGCGGCATGTCTTGCAAAGCACTGAACACCGCGAATGGCGCGACGTGATAACTCACCCTTTGTCGATAAAAACATCCCTTGGCAAGCTGTCCGGGTTGGAAAAAGCAGTTCCCCAACACTTCTGTATCACCGTTGATAGTCTCTGGTCGTTTGTTTCGGCTGAAGCCTTAACATTTAATAAAATCGTTCATTTGGAGTAACTGGTGGTTGAGGTTCTTGAGATGTTGCAGAAAAAAAATTTTGTTCATCAAAGCCGCGTAATCAACCCACTTACTCGAAATCAGTGCAACCCACTTACTCGTATGTGGAGCACGTCTTTTGGTGTGAAGACTGTTTTCAGCTGAACGTGAGTGAAAGTGTCATCAGTGAAAGCCACCATCTTAACTGGATAGCGCCCAGTTCCGTTCAAAACACCGATTTTGTGCAACCTGTAAAAAGTCCGTCCAAATCAAAATAAACCACGTGTGGTTCTTCAGACGTCTTTGTTAGGAGAAAATTTAAAGCAATTTTGAACGAGTTGTTATCGACAAAAATTGCTTTAGTTTCAGACCTCACCACGACACAGCTCTGGCGTTCATAAAAGACTTTTGGTAGATTTCCCATTAATTGGCGAAATCAGCTTGTAGTTCATTGGTGCTTAACCAGGACAGCTGTAATCATTGCATTAAAGGCCAATAACTAACACATTGTAAAGTTGCTTGCAGGAATTTGATTGACGATGTGGTGTTTTAACGTGAAAACAGTGAAGAAGGCATTCACTCTCTTTAGGTTTTTCTTTTAAGTTTTGTACTTATCACGGACTGACATCATAACTATTTTTAATCAAGTAACTTATTTTAAGAAAAGCAAAATCAAGTTTTATGAGAAATGGAAATCGCTGAAACAACACAATTTGCCAAAGAAACACTGCAAACGTTTTTTGCTTACATTGAATCAGAAATGACTATTCCCCCAGAAATGCTTTTTTTCAAATTCGGCAAGAGATGGAGTATTCTCGGTGAAAGAGTGAAATTCAATCCAGGAATGAGAACGGTTCCATTTTTCAATTGAATTTTTTTCATTATTGGATCACCAGGAATTTGAGCACCTTCCAGTACAGCAAGGACTTCATCAGTCACTCCTGAAGGCATCTGTCCTCCATAAATTGTTTTGTCTAAAATAGACCCAACAAGTTCTGGTGGGAGGGTTGGGGACGGCTGCAGAATCATTGTCCCGTTCTCGTGCTTCTCCGGAATAATATTCCCTTGAGCGTTTGTCACAGGCTGTCCATTACTTTCGGTCACTGGAACAAATCGTCCTCCTTCGGGCCCGTATACAAGGCTTCCATTTGAGTTGGTCACAGGCACCACCGCTCCATAGCGGTCTGTGACCAGGGCGCCGCTTGGTGATTCAGTCTGAGCAACAATTCCTCCCACCGGATACTTCATTAAATTTTTGGTCGATGACTGATATTTTCCATTTGCATCTGCTTTTCCAAGTGGAAAGTCAATGAAAGCAACTCCTCTGTGAAAAACATTTGTATTCATTGCAAATTTTTTTCTCAATAAGAAAACACCGTCAAGTTTTGGTGAAAAAGAAAACATTTAGTTTTTGTGCCGGGCATGGATGGAATCAAGAACTTAGTAAACGCAAAATAAACGTACTAAAAATTAGGTAAAAGTAGTAAACGTAAAGGATAGCTGACTGGCACAGTGTAAAGAAGTTACTTGGGCGCCACTAGGTGGAGCACCGCAGCGCTACTTGGACAAGACCTGACAACCCTGCCAAGTGACACAGCAGTGTAACGTTCGGCCTGCCGCCATTTGACGTCACCCATTCCTAATAGCTACACATTTCTGTGTCAAATATGAAGTCAATAGTTAGAGCTTGAAATTGCTACGTTTCTTTGGTTGTCTTTCGTTCATCTTACAGATGAAAATATGTACCGTTACGTAACAGCTTGACTACGCCCATTGTCACTAATTGCACGAAGGCTGCCTTCAATTTCGCTCATTGCCATTTGCCTTTCCACTTTTGTTGCGTCCCTGAAATAACCAGGAATTTGGATTTATGAAAGCGAGACGTTTATCCAGAATAAGTAAACAGACACCCTTTTAGTACGGCGTCACGTGACTGACCGGGCCGATCGTATCGTGTTAAATAGAGTTTGTTCTGAGCTTGACCACATTTTGGAAATTCGCGACGCAGCCTCAAACATACGCGCCACCAAAGGGTAGGTTGGGTTTGGTTACCAGTCATGTCACACTGAAGACTTGAAAAGCGGGACTTGCGGCCTGTCCAGCCTCGTGCTCAGCGTTAATGGGTTGATACCAGTCCCGTCGCCACGGGGGGCTTTTTGGAGGCTTATCCCCCCAAACAAACCTCTAATCCCCCAAAAATTGAAACATTAAACACTATAAATCAGTTGAGATTTTGTCAATTTTTAGAGTGTCAAGCCCCCCCGCACAAACCCAAAGCCCCCGCAGAAACGCAAAGCCCCCCTATTGAAAACTTTCTGGCGACTGTTCTGGTTGGTACAAGGAAACAATTCAAACGCGGTGCTGACATTGACTCGCCGCCAGTGCAGCATTCACTGCGAAAGGGAGCTCCGTGGCCCACAGCGCAAGCAAGCCAAGGTGGGCGCCGCAGACCACTCGAGACACTCGTGAAAAAAGTACAGAAAGCAAGTATAAATGAAACTTAACTAACAAGAAGGATTTTATTTGGGCTTCTATAAACAGTTGTTGCTACGAAAAGTCAGCTGCAATGCAGCAGGTTGGTTTCAAATAACTTTTCTGATATTTCACGTTTTCCTAAATTCATTTCATATCGCTACTGTCAGGTTCAATAAAAAGATATTTTCAGTTGTTGTAAACATAAACACGACAAGCTAAGAGAATATAAAGCCATACCACAATTATCAAGGGTCGCTGGTGTTAACGCCATAAGTTTTTAACTATTTCGTTTAATTGATTTAACCACTTCACTACTGCTTCAAATAACTATCTTCTGCAAATATTTCCTTTAAAACTTCCTACAAAACGTTGTTCGTTCGGAATTTGCCTGCGGGCACCAATTGATTTATGTGCTGTTGGTGCCGTAACCGACAACAACCCATCTGGTATTCGACCCCGGGTGCGGTTTGATCGAGAGGCTACTTGTCACTGCTGGGAATAACCTTGAATCATTGCAAGCGCAAGACCCACACTAAGAACAAATTTAATGCCGTAGTTCATCGAATAAAACACCAAGATTCATTTTCCGTGAGTGGTAAACAGGAATACTAGGAGAGAATACATTTTATATTGGCATCTACAGCTGTAGAAGTGCTTCGCACAGAAGAGCAAAACCTCATCACCATTTGTTACAAGACAAATTCAAGCATAACTCACATGACGTCCTTTCCAGATGTGAGAGTGGCGTAAAGATTCACCACCTTGAAGATGCAAGTCCACCTTGCTTCGAACAAATGACCCGATACTACCCCATTTGCTCCAATCACTGATTGGTTGTTTGTTAGGACGTTCGAATAAATGAAATGTGTCCCATTGTCCTGTCAGTAAAGAAATTGGAACAAACTTTTATTTCAAAAAAGCAAGTTCATGATATGATCAAGATCGAAATAACAGACTCACATGAACAGTGTTGCCACATCCCGCCAGATTTGTCCTGATGGCATAAGACCAACCGAACTTGGTTCCGCTCGGCAGACGCTGGCCAGTGCATGACGTATCGCGCAACGTCATCGCTCCATACGTGTTTATAACCCATGATGAAACTTCTATCTTCATTAGATTAGGGAGGCAGGTGATGTGGAAGTATTCCATCGCTTTTTGTGTCACTAGGAAGCCAATAAATTCTCAAGTCGACTAATCTCACACAGTTTGATCTTCTTACAACATCAACCAGTTTGATTTGACTTTTATATGATTTTCTATATCATTTTCGTATGACTTTGATATGATATTTTTATGACTTTTATAGCAGCACTTTATCTAACGGGCACGAATCTAAGCACTGTGACTAAAACATCACCTGGTTCGCCATCTTTTACAACACAGGCTCAGAAAAAAACTTGTACAGAAAACAAGATGTTGTTCTCATCAGCGACATGTCCTGATCCTGCTCTAACTCTCTTTACTGTAGTGCACACGTTCCTGCTTATCCGACCTTTGCACAGGGCTGCCATACCGTCCTTATTTCTAAGGTTTGTCTTTATTTTGCGACTTAGAAAATTTTTCTGTCCCTAGTTCTTAGAAATGTTTTTCTTTTGAGTAGCATCCTTATTTTTTGTCTTATTGTCTTATTTTCCAGTCAGCAATGCATTTGTGGAGAGGATGTTCTCCTTTGTTTCGGCACAGTGGACCAAAGAGAGAAACAGCCTTAGCGAAAGGAAAGTCAAGTCTATCTTTCAAGTGAAAGTAAACTTAGACAAGAACTACAGTGAGATGCACCAGGTCGTCTCTGAGAACAAAGCATTGCTGAAACAGACCGTTTCTAGCACAAAATGCGATTGATGACTGAACACATTTTGTTTAGCAATTTCTGTCTCTTTTTTATCTAATTTCTTTCCCTGTTGTCCTTATTTTTTAATCCAGGCCGATGGCAGCCCTGCACGTTTGTTGGTTCCTCGCGTAATGCGCTTATTACTGGTGGTTCAGAAAAACAAACCATTGGTTTGTGAAGCCCTAGCAATAAAAAAGGTTGTTTAACGGGTTTCAACGTATTTCAGATATAGTTCAGGTTCATTTTTTCTGCACCTATTGGCTTGAGTTTTAATATTTCCTATTTAGTCAAGCAACTTCATTGCAGCAATAAGCGTTTGCCATGTAATTTATATACATGTTTTTTCATAATATGAGAAACAATCTTAAAAAAAAAGCTTTGAAGACTTACTGAGGACTGAATCTATAGCTCTATGAAAGACAAAGTTTATCGGTTAAATGGATTTGAGCAAAGCAGTAACTTCGTCCTTACAAAGGAAGTTTTCAAACATTTGCCTGAAAATATAATTTCCGGTAAAAATTTTTGACTGAACCAATTCACACCACTCCTCAGTAGAAACCATTAACATACGGAAACAGTTTGAGATTTCTGATAGTTCTTTCTGTAGTTGTTGATTTGCATTGCACCGTTGATCAAAAATTAATTTTCGATTTCGAACTAGACAGAAACGTGGACGCAGGAACAGATCCAGGCGGGGGCGATTTCCCCCCCTAAAACCTACGAAAGTAACTTTATTCGCCATAATTTTACCAATCGGAAAACAACATTCGCTATATAAGGCCATTTTGTCGTCTATTGTTATGTCACAGCAGTGTTGTGAAGTATACTTCTTCCCTGTTACGGTAGCGAAGACGTGATGGGACTTGACTACCAAATATTACTGAAATCGCCCCCACTTAACGTTACCGGCTGGATTCGCTCTTGCGTGGACGTAAATAATCAAATCGTTTTTAAGTGCTGTATTTGGTGAAACACGGCTGGAAATTTTTGGAGAAGCAGCACAACAACCAAAGCCTGATATATAAAAATAATTTAAACTTATGGACAGAAGCGTCATTGGTAAAACGTAAAAAAATTGTTTTGTTCAAATGCACTGCGTTGCAAAAGGGACCTTTTTCAGGTGTAAGATGCAAGGATTGAAGAAAACCTCCCAACGTGGATTTAGCTTCTCCGGAGATCCGGAACCAATTGTTTGAAGCAGAAAATTTAAACCCAACTCACATCTACAGTCCAGGATTCCATCTCCATCGAAACCACTCATGCATGAACACTTGTAATGACCGGGAAGGTTTGTGCACTCGGCACTGAAGTGGCAAATATCCATGTTTTCTGTGCATTCGTCGATGTCTGGAGGAAATGAAGGTACTTGATGCTTTCGTTTTTGCTTGCTCATGGCAAGATGGCGCCTTCTTCAAAAAACTAATCTTTAAAGATCTTTAAGCAGTCGACATTTCTCAGGTAAAAGGCTAAACCTACAGCAGTGTATATTTCGTTCTTTATTTATTTATTGTTTCAAGACAGACAAGACAGATTTGGTTAGAAAAAAGTTTATTTTCTGGTGAGTGAAACGTTTTTCACAGAAAATAATGTAATGTTCTGTCACCTGAAATACGGTAAAAGGTAAAATGGTTAAGCAGAAATCTGGTTACAAAAGCGGCCCTACAGTAAATCATCACATCATACAAACACTCGGCATGTTTCAAATTTTTCCAAAAAATATTTGCAACAGTCATAAATCCGAAGCATCCGCATGCCTTAATTTTTCTTCATACCCGCTTTTTCTCTCAGGAAGGTCGCGGGCACAGTAAGCCTAGGAGGGTTCGAAACACCTCACGGTTTTAGCAGTCTCAGATAATTCTGCTGGCTCCATACCAAGACGTGGCCAAGCAAGGATGGAAATGCATTCACTCCACCTGTTCTTTGGACGACCTCTGAGCTGCTTTCTCATGGATGTAGCCAGCAGGACGTGCCTCGCCAATCTTTCCTGGGATATTCTGGTCACATGGCCGAGCCATCGTATAATATCTCTCTATTCGGAGAAGTGACCCAGCACTCAGGGCTTTACGAATTTCACAGCTGTACAATTTGTCGCACACTTCACAAACACCTCGTCTGTCTGTGCCGCTTGCACATGATAGTATTCTTTCAGTCATTACCCAAGATTCATGACCATGTGTGTGAGGATATGAACAAAGACCGATTATAAACTTGACAGCTTTGCGGTGTTTGAAAGCTCCCGTTATGTGACTACACAGCGATAAAGCTCACGCAGAACTGCGTTGCCTTACCAATCCGTATACTGCGCGCATTGCCTGGGTTTTCTGGAGTGACTTCTGCTATTTTAGTGCTGATTTTCATATTCGCTTTGTCGCACGCAGCAGAAAACCGACTAAGTGCATATTGAAGAACCTGTTTAAGGGATGTAAACAGTGACAAATCTTCTGCAAAGCAAACAGTTGATCCTGCAGCTTCCAACAGTGACACCTTCGTCAACTCGCCTGTAACTGTCTATCCAATTCATATAGAATATGAAGGGAAATGGTGACAGCACATATACTGGTAGGAGTCCAACGCCCACGGTGAACGGTTGTGATTTACCCCCCCGACAAATTTCTGAGCAGGAATACAGTGACTTGACGGCCAGTAACAGGCGGTCGTCAACACCGTACTCCCGCTACACTTTCCAAAGCCTTTCACGAGGAACCCGGTCGTGTGCTTTCTCGAGGTCGGCAAAACGCGTGTAGACAACCTTGGCATATTCCCGGGATTTCGCGAAAATTTGCTGAAAAGTGAACATTTGTCTGTCGGCATCTTTTTTCAAGGCGCCTGGCACCAATTAAATCAGTATTCGATCTCTGCTGAGCAACAGTGCGTTATGCTGTTTACCGATTCGATTTCAGCCCTGAATACACAATCTTAAGAACTGGCTTCAATACACTATTAAAACCAACAAAAAGAACGATAGGACATCGTTGGAATTCTTAGAAGCTCGCTGTTTAATTTGAAGACAAAACACCTTGAATTTTATCAATTGATAACTGGCTAATTTACCAACACAAGTCTTGGAAGCTTTGTCGAACTGGTAGCCTTTCTTGCATTCACAGGCGTAGGTTCGAACATAGTTTGTGCATTTCCCTCCGACGCACATTGATGCATTCGAGCATTCGTCAACATCCTCACAAATATTTCTGCTCAACGAAAAAATTGCATCAAATAGTGTTTCAAAAATCTCTGATTTATTTACTTTTTCCTCACCTGTTTGAGTTCCACTTCGCACCAGGTGAGCAGGTGCAGTTGTACCCTCCCACATAATTGTGGCACCAACCAATTCCACACGGTTTTGAATCACACTCGTTTATATCTGCAAGCAAGTGCAAAATGTCGATAGTTGTCTCACTTCCACCTGAGTTTACGCAATGACAAACAATATTGGGTTCTGGCCAGGTCCGTAGCCACAAGGGGGAGTTCGGGGGCAATGACCTCCAAATTTTTTGTATCCTCCAAATTTTGTTGTGCCCAGAAAATATTTTATTAAAACATATAATAAAAACAAAAACCTTGCCCCCCTAAAAATGTATTTTTGCCCCACCAAAACCTAAAACCTGGCTACGGGCCTGGTTCCGGTTCGAACTGTTTAAACCTAATGCTTTCAACAACTCAGTATGTGAGTTATTGATGTTTGACTGCTTTTCTGTAAGCAACGTATTAACTAAACTACAATGCAGTTTTCTGCTACTTTGAGGCTACAAAATAGTACAAAATTTGTTGTTTTTATATAATTTGTTAAAAGCTGTTCAACAAATATTGATCGAGTTGCTGGAACAAAGATTATTACGTGGCAGCGAATGGATGTGGTTCATTAGTCAGCAAACTCTTTTAAAGAAACAATCCCGAATAAAATAAAAAAAATAACTTTAACCGTTTAAGTTTAAGGAAATCAAAATTAATATGTTTTATTAAAAGCGAATGAATGGCAGAGTGGGCTGAACACGCCCCACAAAAGCTGCTTGGCTGGGTTCAATTCCTGGTTGGGACATAGCGAAGATTGAAAAAACGGTGCTTGCCGCCTGTTTAGCGTCGTGGTTGAATGGAAGGAAAAGGTTGACGCGCGGTGCTGCCGTTGACTTGCCGCCAATGCAGCGTTCACAACGAAAGTAACTGCTTGGGAGTTCGGTCACTCGTGAACTTCCAGAGGGGGTAAAAAAGCGACGCATGTAAGGGTGCTTGAGATTAATTGAAATGACACCAGTTTATAGACGTTTCAGAGTATTTATACAACTTTGATCAATTTATCTTTTCAGTTACCTATGCAGTCTTGAAGATGATTCGGTTCCAATCCTTGAGCACATGTTGAGGTGGTGACCTTTCTCGGTGACGTCGATGGTGAAACAGAACTTTCTGTCACTGGCGCCATTGTAGTCGCACTCAAAGTCGTTGTTTCTGATTTTATATGGAGTTAATATATACAGTATTTACATCAAACAAACTTCCACAGGACAAAATGAAACCTATTTTGGTTAAATTATGAAATATTCACTAAAATAACATCAACTAAAGACAAATCTCAACAAAATGGTAAGCTCTTTGAAGATACTAAACGTCCACAAAAATGTGAAGAATTAAACAACTTCTTCTCAGAAGTGGAGAAATCCTTACCTGCAAAAATAAAGTTATCTCCTGTCACTTATAGACATATTCTTAAGAATATAAGTTCAAAGAATTCATTGTTTTTGCTCCTACTGGTGCAAATAAAATCCAGCTTCTCATTAAAAAATTAGAAATAAAATCTAATAATTCTCCCCATGACATTCCATTCAATTGTTTAAAAACAGACAGTTACATTTTATCAAGATGGCTTTCTATAACAGTCGTCTGCTACCTTTACCTTCAAAAAGCAATTTAAGAAACACCTATTACATGAACAAGCTAAGTAATTATGTGTTTGCGTAATATTTCGCTCCAAGAGGAGCAGAATGCTGTCTCTACTGGTTTTAGCATCTCATAAATCTAAATTGTTGTTTTTTATGTACATTTTTGTTGTTTGTTGTGCACATCCCACTGTTGCTGATACAGTTCCACTCCGCAGTTTTTTCACTTCTTCAATTTTTTTACGTTTTTACTGTCGATAATAATTTTGACCACACCGAATTTCCTCAATGAGACTAGATCCACCCCTTGTGTGCATAGGCATGCTTTTTATTCATCTGAACGTTTACCTCACAGTGTTCTTCGTTTGTTTGTTTGGTTTTCTAACTCGGCTTATTTTATTTTCAACTGTTGTTTTCTATCACTTGTCAATAGGTTTCAAATGGGACTGGTTGATTAGATGCTCCCTTGGGCTTTCACCAATCATATATGACACACTAACAATCATTTTTCGTCTTGATCAGTTTTATTGTCATTGTGTTTTCATTTATTCTAAGTTCCACTGACAATTGGTTACTTTTTAGCATGATGGCTTTTTTGTATTGCTTCTTCATATTAACTGATTCATACGAAACAATCAATCAATAAATTAGTAATACATCTCTAATCTACAATCAGTTCTCAAAACATAGCTATTTATCGACCTCGCATGCTAAGTGAGAGCTCGCGTATTGTGAAATTTTTCGACAGTATAATTTGAATTCCAACTGTACAACTGATTTTCTTCATAAAATACAGAAAAGAAGTAGGCGAGTGATTCTGTTAAAAACAGGCATCACACAAGGTGTGTGTTGGTTTGCAGCTGAGGTCTAAATTGGCGAAAGTTCGTACGGGGGTGACTTTGCTCCCTTAGACATCACCAAACGTTTGCAACTTGTTTGTCTCAGTTATTTTGCAGCGTTGCGTCACTTAAACTGCTGACCTTTTTATGAGTAAGAACCTGTAGGTCTCAAAAATAGGACGTTGCACCGTTAGGTAGGAACGTGACCACCAACACACAACTCCAGAGTTGAGTCTTTGACGAAAAGCAGCTGATGCAAGACTGTTGCACCTCGTTCACCGGAAGACTGTCGCTGTTGTGCTTGCTCAAGTACTTCGTCATCTCAACGCTTGCAGTTTGAATCAGCGGATTCGCAACTAATGTGCTAGAAGAAGTAACTTCAAACTAGGATCAGTGCCTGCTTTATGCGACCTAACCCCAAATTTCAGTTCCCAAGCGCCGTTTAAACATTCTCTACGATAAAGTTGCAGTTTAAGTCTAATATTGATTATAAATGATTCTAAATGGTCAGCAACGGACAACGACAGGGAAGTTTGACTTCCACTCTAAGCAATTTTCAAGAAATATCTTGTCATAATTTTGACATTTCTCAACAACGCCAAAAATTGCACCAAGTTGTTGCGATTTTATTTAATTTTGCAACAAATAAACCAACAGGAACGTTCTGATTTCTCGAATTTTTCCAATGCACTTTTCATTATACAGTGAAAGACTGTTTTTCATAGTTTCATTAAAAAAAGCTCTATAGCTACAGACAGACTGAAAAGTCGCTTAATCAAGAGGACTACGAACAAAGTATCTCACCGTTGTCGTTAAAATCCTAAATACTGCATGACGAGGTAGTGGAACACTACATGAGATTTCATGTACATCAGTCACTGAATCTTTCGTTTTGAAATTGCAAGCATGCATTTAATTTCAAGTGATTTTTTTGAAGATCCAAATATCATCGTAATTATTTTGCAGATAATTTATCTTTTGAACATGCACAGTAAATCTATAGTGTTTTGCACAACACTGTCATAAATAGTAGGCGCCTGGCATATTATTAACACACCTTTAAAACAATTAAGATTGTTAAATTAATGAGGAAGACGCAGCGCTACGAATAGTTGTCAACTTTGTTTGCAAATGTTGTAGCATAATTTATTGACTTCGCTAAATTTTTTATACATTTGTTCCCAAGCAGTAGCTGAACGCAACTTGTCCACCCTCCATAAAAAGTTTCAACTTCCGATGCATGTTTGAATGCTGTCATTTTTTTGCTTAATGAAAATCCAAAAAAAACATATCCGTTTAATTGGGTTTCAGACAGATATAAGAGGCTTACACACAAAAGAAAATTTTTTTCCTGATGTAAGTTGCTAAGGTCCTTTGCCGCGATGCTGTGGTAGACAGACACATTTGCAACAGTTTTCTTATACGAAAGTTAATTTGTGTCTGTTTGTAGACTCAGAACGATTCAAGTTATCTTGACAAATCTTTTACAAGGTGATTATCAAAACAAATGCCAGTCTCGAATATAAAAGAATCATCTCAAGTACAATACGAGTTTGCTAGCAGTTAAACTGTGAAGAGATATGGTTCGAAATCCAAGAAATGCACACCGAATTTTTTCAATGATTAATGCGCTGGCAAAGGTTTGTGGAGTGAAAATGAACCAAGGGCAACGAATATTGTCCATGTGGTCGACCCTCCCCGTGCATCCCAACTACAGCCAAGTATAGCAAAGTTGGCCTCAACAGCACGGGCGCAATTAGGTGGGGGGCACGGGGGACGCGTCCCCCCACTTTTTCGGACAGTGGGAATATAATACGCCATGTTCCTCCACATTTTTCTATTTAGGTTCCGTAATATACTGGTTTCGCACCAAGTTGTCCTGCCCATTTTATAACAAAATTGCGCCCATGCTCAACAGTAACCTCAACAATCAATAAAGAAAATAAATAGAAAGAAGAGAAACAACTTCATGAAATAGAAAGCTTGAAAAAGTGGCATACTCTTTGCAAGGAATTAGATACTTAGAAGCTCAGTAAGTTACACGTAAAAGAAATATTTTATTTCACTAAACACTTTTCACACAAGCATTTCTCACCGTTCTTTTCACAAACAGGGATATTGACGTAAGATATGCAGTCGTCGGAAATCCACTTCAAACCTTTTTGTCCGCTCATCGCCCCACAGTCACGTGATTGGCCGAGTGCAACCCCGTCAGGATGTCCACTCTCCCAGTTCTGATCCTGCCCCGACAGAGGCACAGGGACACCAGTCGTTCGCCAGATATACGAGGAGCCACCTGTGAACATAGCGGTGCTTTACACAGCATGGCGCGTGGTTGGATACAAAATGTGTATCTCGTTATATTGAAAAATTTTCAGTAAGTTTTTAACCTCTTTTCATCATTAAAGGTCCACCAAACACCAAAGAAAACTGTGACCAGTGAAAGTATCTCGCATAAGGAGAAAATCCAGGTCTGCCGCGATGCATTGCGTTCGTTTTTCTAAATTTTTTGTTCCCTATGACGCGTTCCAGTTGTCAGTGCAGGATGGGGAAGTTACTATTCGACATAAAAATATGACAACTTGGTGCTAGATAAGCTTTAGTACAGGTTGGTCCAAAAAGATGTATCCATTTCATTATCCCTATCATAACACATAAAACTAACCCAAGCTTCTGTTTCCAGGTAAATCACAATTAGATTTTCGAAGTTTTATTTCGCCACTTCAATGGATAAAGGAGCAAGATATTCCGTGCAGGAGAAGATCAAGAGGCCTATTTCGCCACGAAATCAGTTGTCCAAACTCAACGTCTATTTTGGAGGGACTTTTCAGACAGTAATGCTCCAACCAGACTCACAATGAAGCTCCGCCTGGACAAATTCATGGAAACAGGAAGTATACAGCATAATATTAAAGGTTGCAGTGGCCGGCCACGGTCAGTCAGGACAGCAAATCACATCGTGATTGTGAAACAATGTTTGGAGAAGTCTCCAAGGAAATCCACAAGGCGTTTGCCCCGGGAGACAGATCTTTCAAGGAGTTCAGTTATGCACTTAATTCACCAGGATCTTGACCTGTTCTCGTATAAGTTACATATTTGGTAACTTCAGACCGATGCAAATAAGGCTTAGAGACGTGCCATTGGGCAAACCATCAATCAGCGAAATGAAGACCATCCTGATTTCTTGGACTGCATGTTTTTCAGTGACAAGGCAAATGTTTACCTTAGTGGTAACGTGAACAAAGAGAATATGCGCTTGTGGGCTCAGGCTCAGCCTCATGAGCATCAGTATCACCCACTTAGTGCGGACAAAGTGACTGTTTGGGGCACGTTGGGTCGTGATAGCATTATCTGGCCATACTGGTTCGAGCATGCTGATGGACATCCGGGAACTGTGAACACACAGAGATATATTGCAATGAGAAGAAAATTCATCCCAACACTGAAGCGGAGGTGAGGAGTGATTTATCAGCAGGTTGGAGCAACACCGCATTGCTCCGGTGCTTCACTCCAATACCTCCACCGTTAGTTCCTGGAGGCAGGCTCATCTCCCATTGTACGGACCACCCTTGGCCTGTACATTCTTCAGACCTATGCCCTTATTTTCTGTGGGGATACCAAAGGACAGGGTCTGTTGTGCTAGCAACCCCAAACTATTGATGTGCTCAAAAATAATGTTCGAACGGGTTTCAGGGGAAATACCCATGAAATGTTGGACAGGGTCATTACAAACTTCAAAGTGCGAGGTCAGCGCCAAGGAGGTTGGATCGAGCACAACAACAACAACAATTTTATTTTTTTGTCCTTAACGCAAGTACACTTGTCAGTACAGACACAGTAAGACCGGGAGGCGGCGAAAAGACACTTCCGACATCCCGTCTGCCACCACCCAATAGTCTGCCAACATGCCATCATCCCGTCTGCCACCACACATAAACGAGAAAGATCGGGACACCGAAAATCCGTAGGTTGTTCAGCCAAGTGCCTATCGACAAATCGTTTGCCTTAGTTAAAGTGTTAAGCTGAACATGGCTGTGTGGAGGAATGAATCAAAAATGTGGTTTAAGCTGCGTAGCATAAATGTTATTTTCATTTGCAGCTTAAAATTCGATAAAAGGACAAGTGAAGTAGGTATTCGAGGAATCTGCCTGCCGTGCTGTACTTTCATAACTTCCCGATGATTCTGACTGCACGTATCAACATTAAAGTGACGAAGTACCACAAGGACAAAGCAGCCAAATCTTCTGACAAAGCATTCAGCAGTACTAGGAAATATATTTCGCGTCAAGAGCGCGTCTTCAGTCCTGCAAATTGCAAGCGAAAACTTACAGGTGGAATGATGAAAACTAAAGCAAGACTTCTGCAGTTTCAAACACATGCTAAAGCATTAGAATTAGAGAAAACACGCGGACTGCAGACTAAACATCACACGCCATGATTATTGACTATTACATTGTCATACTGAACTAAAAGTCTTAAGTGTCAAACTAAGACTTTCAGAATGATGTCATCGTGAATGGTGTCATCTCTACTTCACTTGTCAACGACATTGACAGGAAATCACTGCTAACTGTTTTCAAGAAATGCTGGAAATTTTCTAAAGCAAGAAGAAAAATTCGAAACTGTCGGCCAGCAATCCATACTTCCTGCGCAGGTCACGTGCGACTGATTGGTACTTTGTATTACTCATCCAAATCGGCTGCTTCAAACCAGGTTTTTTACAATTTCCGCCATGGGCGTTCTCAGAAAATTTCCCATGGGAACAACGTCGAAATTTTGCTTATCTTTTTCAGGTTAATGACGATGCAATGCAAATAGACTTTCACGAAACGCTTTACCCCGTTTACATCACAAAGAAAAAGCCCCATGTTGCTGCATCACAAAAATTGTGCTTCGTTGGCAGCATGATTCTTTTTCATTCATGCTTCGTTTCACACAGCGTATAAAACTACGTGGCTTACTGCTATCAGCAGTCACTGTCTTGCTACAGACCCGCAACCAGTTGGGCAACCGGGCAATTGCCCTACCCGAAAATTTCTAAAACATTTTGAAAGCGCCAATAACTTTAAGTTATTAGGTAAAACAACAAGTTGCAGTCATTCCCCCCACGAAAACATCAGTTGGTTGCGGCCCAGTCTCGCTGCATTACCTGCCAAGGATGTCTGCGTTCAACAGCTACATGCTGCAAAACGCCTACTATCCAGGGTTGCCAGGTCCAAGTGAACAAAAAATACCAAACCACTTGTAAAAAAATGTCAAATAGCTTCAACAAATGCCAAACAAGCTGAAACAGGCTGAATGCTGTTGGTTTTGATATTACCAGATGAGTAATTTGGCAAAAACACAGTGGTGCTCGTGAACAAGGCGCTAATTATAGTACAAAGCAACAAACAACTATTGTACTTTAAAAAAACAAATATAGGCAAATTAAACTAGAAACACCCTTACTCATTTTTCACCATTTTGATATACAAGGCTTTGTCCCTGAAGTCAGAGTTAGAACAAAATATGTTACCATTTACTTTTGCTTGAAAATGCCTAATAGAAAATAGGCTGCCTTCGAATGCCGGAAACAACAAATCACATTTCATGAAAATACGCATGCACCATCATGCCATAGTTTCCAATCACTTGATTCTTGAAACCAAGCATTAGACCTGTCATAATTTCACAAAATATTTACTACAAAAATCTACCAAATCTGACTATTCTGGTAGCCAATACACTTATATCAAAATATGCTACCGTAACATTCACATTGACTTAATTGTTTATGACCGGGGTAATCTGCTAAATTGGCTTTGTCATGGTTTAAACTTAATGTATACGAAAATCTGCAAAATCTGGCAGCACTGTTATGTGCTTATATTAAAATATTGCTAATGGCTGCACTGATATGCGCTTATTACAATTATTGCATACATACAAGCATGAAGAATACCAATAATCTGCAGACAACAACACACACTGTACAGTAGATCCTTTCTTAAAAGAAACTGAAATACTGTACAGCACAACAGCTAACCTGATTTACTTTGACTTTTATGTTTATTTTCCAAAAACAGCACAGTCTACGCTGCTTAAGACACTGCACAACGTATGTGCCGCAGTTTTCGAAGTCTTACCCAAAAAAGTATTATGTCGTTTGCCCTGTGACGTCACTTAGACGGCAATGCCGCTTGTATCTTCGAGAATGGGACCGTGGTATTAAAGAGAGGACCTTTGTCCTGATAAAAAGCTGTATAATTCTAAGCCGACAGCAGTAACTGAGCCAGAGGTTTTAAAAAATGCCAAACAGTGGTTTTTCATGCCAACACCACCAAAAAAGGCCAAAAAAATGCCAAACTATGACGTACATGCCAAACACTATTTTTCATGCCAAACCACTTTGAAGAAGGCCAAATTTTTGGAATTTGGCCTTAAAAATGTCAACCTGGCAACCCTGCTACTATCTCAGCGTGAAGCGAACCTTTGAAGATCCGCTGCCATGTTATTGTTGCGCAATAAAGAAGTAGAACAATCCGCGCCCAGGTTTCGTAAACTGCCTCTGCAGACGAAAGGCGGACATGAGTGAACTGCAAACTCTCCATCACTGCATAATACCAGAACAGTGAACCTGGTTCTTATGCAGTGTCAGTGCCATACCGACAAATCAACTGTCATTACAAGAATTACATCAATTGATCAGAAAGCTGCTGACTTCAGATTTGCTAGGAACTTAGGTTCTTGGATCCAATTTCCAGGCGGAGAAATGCCCGTTTTACTCCCTACGGACGCCCGTGATTGGTGCGACTTACTCTCCCAGTTTCATTGAAAACCAGGGCTGTGGAGCCGCAGCCAACAACTTCTAGATGTTGGAGCCGGAACCAAAAAATTTAGATTTCTGGAGCTGGAGCCGGACTCTGAAATTTGAGTTCCGGCTCCATAGCCCTGGCGATAACAGTGGCGTGCGTTTTGGACCGCGGTTCCTAATTTTTCTTTACACACGCCGCTAGTTTGGACTTTCAGTTCGGTAATGACAGCGTAATAGTCATGGCGTGTCTTTTAAACTGCAGTCGGCGTGTTTTCTTTGATTCTAAAAGCCTTAGCGTGTCTCTGAAGCCGCAGTTGGTATGATTGCTCAAGTCTTGCTTTAAGTGTTTCAACTTTCCACCTGTAAGTTTTTGCTTGCAATTTACAGGACTGAAGATGTGCACTTGATACGAAATCGGTTTCTAGCAAAACGCTTTGTGAGCGGATTTCGCTGTTTTTCCCTTGTACTTCGTCACTTGAATGGTGAAAGGAATGAGAAACTTTTTCTGTGTAATTCATTCTTATCGAGAAGTGTTTTAATCTAAATTATCCGATTAATCTGTCGATGGTGGTTCTATCTTTCACCAAACCAATGTTAAGTTTCAAATGAGGATAACATGTCCTCCATTTTTAATTAAACAAACGCTACAATTGAGTTTGTGCAGATCTGTAAATTTAGTCGATCAAACATTAATAATAACAAAAAGTAGATTGCACAGGCTACTCATCAGCAAATGAACTTGCATATTCAAAATCCGGCTGCGTGTAATGCGGAAGCCATGTAGAAGAAGAGTAACCTCGATCTAAAATCCTCAGAAGTACAATACCTTTTCGATCCATGTGAAGCCAAAACTTCATATTCGCGATGTTGGGGAATTTTGCGTTTAAAGCGTTGTTGAGATCCGATATTTGAGTTGCAGTTTTAACCTCAGCAAGCTCCATCTTTTCCTTCCGACAACTCACTATCGCTTGCATGTAGTTGAACGAGCTCTCGTTTAAAACCACGAAATCTTTGCCGGAGGAGGAAACTGTAAGAATACATGATGGAAATGCAATAAACGTAGTAAGGATCCACTGTAACCGGTCGCAGTTAGTCAAGTTATTTTTTGCAAAGCTTGTCATTCAAGCTTAAAGACCTCTGCTCAACTGCGGAAAACGACGTTTTGCTTCCCGAGCTATGATTCTCAGACTCTTGCAACATGGCAATCAATGCTAGTAAATCTTGAAGCGAAAAAAACAATACATTTATATTGATTTATTTCACTAACGATTAGAATTATTTTTAAAAGCTGTTTTGGAGCACTGACCATGCCAGGTAAGATAGAGACGTACTACGTGCGTACCAGCGGCATGCAGAGGGGGGGGGGCGAACGGGGCGACGGCCCCGGGCATCCAAGACAGGGGGGCATCCAATGAGTGAAATTACAAAAATTTAAATGCTGTGACTAGATGATTTTTCCTGTTGTAAGGCTACGAACGGATGCTGCATGGATTTAATTTTTCGAAACTTGTCTTGCTGTCAACACTATTTTGACGTATTCAAATGCCAGTAATTCCCAGCTTCTTTAATACCAGGGACGCACGCCCAATCAAACTGATAGTGACGTGACTTTTTCCAAATCATGCGATCAAAGGAAAATCACAACAAGATTGAAAGATAATCAGAGTTGAGAAAGAAACTTTAACAAAATAACAACCCGCCTGGGTTTTTTGTTTTTTAATCCGTTTTTTGGGCTTTTTCAAAACAAAAAAGTTTTTGTTATTAAAAAAAACCGTAAAAACCCTATTCTGTATTTGTTTACATTGCATCATGTAATATCACCACTTTCAGAATTAAACAATAATAACTTGTTATAGCTATTATGGCATTCAAATTTGAGGGTAAAAATGTACCCCATCTTTGTTTTCGCTAAGTGTTGTTGGTCAATTCACTCCAAAGTGGCTTGGCAAGCATGCGCACAGCAAACAGAAAAAGCCACTCACACACAAACTCTGCAATTTCACGCCAGGTTCATTCACATGCCCTGCTAGTTCAGCATCTATATAGAACATTTTTTCAACACATCGTTTGGTATGGTCCAACGTCAGAAACGGCTTGGATGAAAAAAGGCAGAAAATTGATTAAAATATACCGAATTTACAGAACTGAAGACGATAACGAGTAGAATTTACTCAAATTGTACCAAATATTCTTCTCCTTTTTTCAAGCCCTTCAAATCTCGTTGCTGTTCGTTTCTTTCATTAAAGAAAAAACTGCATCTACCGGTAATTGTACAGTGTGCTGCTTATTTTACTTTTTATTTCATGGTACATTATTAAAAGGATAAGAAAAGAGTGGGATTTTTGATGGGTTTTATTGCTCAGGGACGCCGGTGGGTGGAGGCATGGCGGTGGCATTGCCCCTCTTCCCTTTCAACAGAGAAACGGGGGCTGAGGTGTCTTTTCATAACAGTATCAGAGGTAATTTCGTGGTTTATCAAGATCGACTTGAAACAAATTTATTGCAGCTTTTCGGGCACCCAGAAAATTCAGAATGATTTTCTATAATTTCTGTTATTATTTTTGCGGTCAACGTTGTTGATGAACAGGAACAAACATAATTGGTAACGATTTTTTTTAATAAGTTTCCATTGCCCCCAACATTTTTACTGCTCCCCCTGCCCTACCGCTGCTCCGGCGTCCCTGAACATGCATGTTGTGTCAACAAACTTCGCCAAAGCGTTTGTTTGCAAACGTGAACATGACGTCATACTGTGACGTCACAAACATCGCATATCCAGTAACAAGACCACCATACGCCACTGCTCAATACTAGAATTTGGAAGGGGGGCATCCAATCAAGCAGTCGCCCCGGGCATCACCAGACCTCTGCACGCCACTGGCGCGTACCGAGGCAAGATAGAGACCCAGGGAACTCCTGAAAACAGTGTTCACTTGCAAAGAGTGAGAAATTGGATATTGCCAGCAGCTTTATATTATTCTTGGTAGATACAATTTTTAAATGTAAATTCCACAATGCACAGTGGTGTAGTCGAGAGATAAAGCAGGGGAAAGCCTCCCCCTTTAAAGAACAATAGAGGACTTTTTTATTTAAACGCAAAAATAATGGCTCTAATGTTGCTATTTTTGTGAAATTATAAAAAAATTAATCCATTTTGTGTTGCATGGCACATCTTTTTGTAATAGAACGTTCGTCCAAAACCTTTTTCGACATCACTAGATATGTCGCAAACACAGCTGCACCCAGCAGAGGTGTCACAAGTCGAGTTAACCTCTTTGCAATTCTATGCTACCCGCACCAAGCTTCGCAATGGAACAATAAGAATTTCGCTCATAATAATAACTAACTGATTATAGTTGCTGTACGTAAAGTGTAAAGTTCTTGCTTTGTTTTTCTTCAAACTTTATCCCTTCAACCATAATGTATATTCCAACAAACCATTAAGAATAGAAGACAATATATATTTGCGAAACAGTTCGCGGGTAAAAGGTTGCTGAGGGTCTAACTCTACTAACAAACGGAGCAACAGCTGAGCTTAGCGATTGTTTCGTTAATTTTCCAGCAAAATAAGAAGTTGCATGTTTTTGCACCGGATTTACGGACACCACTGGTTGCATTGTGCTTCTCTTTCAAAATAAAAAAACTGTTTTTGTTTGTTGTGGTAACTAAGTGCTTGTTTTCAAGTTTTGGGCAGTTCATTGATTGACAAATACGAGGATTTTTCAAACAAAGGTTTTGAAAAGAACCTGAAATGAATTCTGGAGATTAATAAATGTATTTCAAATTGATTTCCGAGATCATTACAAAGGAGACCCTGAGAATAGCATTTTGCATTTCTGTGTAATAAATTGCAACGTGCCTGAGGCTTATTGATCCAAAGAGAGAAACATATTATCGTCATCACAAACGTGTTACGTACGTGGCCAATATGACTTTCTCGTTGAAGCTTGCTTTGAAACATGCGACAATCAATATTTAAGATGGAGAATTTTTTCCGGTAACGTCACATGAGGGCGGTCGTTGTAAAGAAGATCTATAGTTAGCGCACTGACCGTGTCTACCACGCTTCATGAGATGAGGCTACACTACGTATGGACGCGTTTTCGTCTCTCGGATTTTTGTTAATTTTATCAACTTTTATCAAAGCGCGCCATCTGCTTCGCACAGATTCGTCAACATTTAAATCATCGCAAACAATCAGCAAGTCCTTGATCTAAAACAGAAAAGTTGTTGCTTAGTTACTCACAGACGGTGGTGGTTATCTGGAATTACTGAATGTGAATCGTTGTTTGATGAAACGAACACCTCTCTGTGGCAAATGCGGATACGAGAGGAGAAAATAGTACTGCGTTTGAATCAACCAATACTCAAGTTCGTTTCCGGTTATAGACAATTATGTTTAAGCGATACACCTTTGTTCAGAACATGATTTATACAGAATTAACCTTGAAAAGAATTTAGTATTGTTAATGGAAAAGTTCCGCTATGAAGGGAAAAGCTTTTGCACTGCATGGAAAAGTTATATTATTAGCGGGAAAGAAGTTGTTGCACATATTACTGTTATGAAGACCAAGCAATTAAACTTTTTCAAACACAAGTTAGGAACAAACGCATTTCTGCACCAATTTCCAAGTCATCCCATGGCATCATGTTTGCAACGCACTCAGTTACGCTTACCTGTGAATACCTCGTAGTGCTGTGCCGGGCCTGCAACAAAAAACAAGATCTTAGATTTGGTCATTTACTTTGTTTAAAACCTGTTTTAAAGACAATTTACATCAACTTACTGTACAGCAAGTTTTCATAAACGTCCATGGCACCAGCTGCTCCGACGCCGTTGCTGCAATCCGAAGATGGTCCGTTCGCAGAGTAGCTGTAAGGAGGAAGTCAAACACAAAGAAGCTTTCAATGCATCGAACGTTTACACCAACCAAGTTGGATTAAAATCTACCCCAAGTCTTTAGTTTGTTTATACTGCGTTTTCCTTCTTGGTTTCGCCGTTTTTCATCCCCAAACCACGCACACTTATCTGCTATTTCAAATTTGTCACATTTGCTGTTTAATGTTTGCCCGAAACTGAGTCCTATCTACCCACACATTTTTAAGGGGAAGAAAGTTTCAGCAACAATTTGCAAAAAACTTAACTTTGACCGCATACGCGGTTGTTTACAGACATAGTTAACGCCACACACTGTTGGTAATCTAAGCAGCAGCTCAAGCTGTTATTTGCTTAATGAAAGCACGAAACTATCAAACATCCAACGTTTGTAATTTGTCTGGTATAGCTAAACATTTTTCAAGTTACAGCCAATATCAAGATACTACTTCTTTTAAATGCTAAATACTTTTAAAGAAAAATGAGGATGTCATACACTGAATTTGTGATGGGAAAAAGTAAGTAGAATGGTATATGAAAATAATTATTCATGTTGAATCACAGGTTTGATTAAAACTCCACGTATTCACAACGCTTACATTTTTCATCAACAAATTTTGAAATAAAGATGCTGTTATTTAATCTCTTGGAAACTATCACATAACAACTCAAACACATGCAACCATAAGCATATGGCACGGGGATGCAGGGGATGCGGTCGCATCCCCAACACTGAAAAATTGGCCATTATTCGAGCAAAAAATTTCAAAATTTGGGCAAAGTATACAGCTACATTCACATGTAATGAGGTAGTATCTATTTTCCAAACTGAGGCAAACTAATAACCAAATCAACAGCAAAATAATGGCCAAAACGGCAATTCTTTTTTGCTCCTGATGGCAAAAAAATACCGCCCTTGAGTGAACTGGAATCATGTGGTAATTCCAGCAGCCTTCATCAAATTTGGGCTAACTAAAAAACTTTAATAAGGTTTTGGGTAAAATTAGAAACATTTGAGTAAAATAGGAACATTTGGGTAAGGTTCAATAGCCTCAATCAAATCTGGGTGAAAACAAAAACATTCAGATTAATTGGAAACACTTGGGTGAAGTCCATCAGTCAAATCAAATTTTGCCAATTTGCAACAGCTTCGTTCAATTGTAGGCAACTTCAAACAGTCTTGTTCAAAGATGGGCTACATAGAAAAGCTCCCTTAAAATTTTAGTACGTTCAGAAATGTCTGAGTGAATTATAAGTTTTATTCAAATTTGGATAAAATCAAAATCATTTGGGTGTATTTTAACAACCTTAATGAAATTTGAGCAAATTGGGACTACTTCACTCAAATTTGGGTGAAGTTAAAAATGTTTCCATAAATTTGAAAAAGTTGGTTGAATTCCTACAGACTAAATCAACTCTGGCCAAATAACAATAGCTCCATTCAAATTCAGGCCAAGTGAAACCTCTTTAATCAATTTTGGGTAACATCAAACAGCTTTATTCATTTTTGGGAAACTTCAAACAGCTTTTTCAATTTTAGGGAACTTCAAACAGCTTCATTCCAATCTGAATAATATACAACCACTTTATTTAAATTTGCATACATTTAAAAACATTTGGGCAAATTCCAACAGCCGTAATCATATTTGGGCAATTAAAACAGCTTCATTCAAACTTGGGTATAAATAGAAACATCTGGGCAAATTGGAAGAGTGTCATTCAGATTTGCATATATTGTAAATATTTCAGCAAATTACAACAGCCCAAATCAAAATTGGGCCAACTGAAACAACTGCATTCAAATTTGGGTAGAGTTAGAAACATTTTATAATTAGGAACATATTTTATTGGTAACTCACCATTCCAACTAACCCTTGCTTTTTAAACCTTAAATTGTTGATGCTGTAAAGTGTACAACTAAAAGGTAGCTGTAGCTGCAAAATGTTTTGCGGTAGTAGTGTGGTGTAGCTGTGATATGATACTGTGAAGTATTCGTGTTTCAAACTTGCGTGATGTTTTGAGATTTGCAAGTGCAAATCTGTTTCCATGAAGTAGCCTATTCATGAGTAAAATTAACTACGTACCGGTAACTGCAGCTGTAATATGTTGCGTGGTGGTAATGTAGCTGTGATTTCATACTGTTTAGGTTTTCATATTTTCCGTTTGTTTCATGCAATGAATTGCATATGTTGCATCCTGCCAAATTTTATTGCTTCAATTTAATGCTGTGAAATGAAGTTTTCATGAACAGTACTGCATAAGTCACTTATCATAATGCAGTGAAGCACTGCCATTTTTATGAAATATTCTTGTTGAGGTTATAAATTATTTCTCATTGGAAATGTGCAATTACACACATTCCTAGTTGATCATATAGGCTGCAGTATTTGCTTGTATCAGTCACATATTGCTATTTTTTATTAGCATGCTGTGTTCAACACACATTTAACTGTCTAAACTGGAGTGGATTTTTGGTTTTCATAATGTAACTTCGGAAGGTGTAAGCGTTAGTGAGTTGTAGTATTATAAGTACAACATGTTGCAGTGAAGATTGCCAATATGGAAGGTTAAGCTATATGCTATGTATTAAATTGCCCCCTTTCCTCCTAATTACTTGAGACTTGACATATTTGCGGCAATGTAATACTTTTGATCGTAACCCGATATTTTACTCCTTTTCCAGATTGATTGCCATTGTGGCCAACACAAATGCACACATCTATGCTAGAGAAGAACAGATCTTAACTATTAGGAAGTTCGTGTTGGAAGAACAAGTTTAGAACGTATATAAAAATTGAAAATGAAGATTATGAACAACACCTTCCACGCGTGGTGGAATGAACAACAATTTTTGGGAGGATTTTAATGTAATTAGCTAACATTTTTCAACACAATAAATATTACCATTGTTCACATGTAGCTATGCAGAATATTGGTTGCTAGTTGAGGGCGTACGGCTTTGAACCCCGGTAATTGGTAGACCTAATTAGGCATGCAGAAACCTTGATTAGTTTACAATGACACGTTGTAGTCTTAACATTAAGACTTGCTGTTTGTATGTTATTTGGGAAAGCAAGATCAAATTTGGGCAATAATTTTTTGCATCCCCAAAAATATGCACTCCCGTACACTTATGCATGCAAATAAGTAATAGACAGGTATTGCATTTACTACAAACCTTCAAATAGTTTACTTCCTGGATTACCTCCTGCACCATTCTAACATTAGAGGAGATCAGAGCAGTGGAATATCGTAAATATAACAACACCGCATCTGTAATACTTGTTTTACTCGGTAGAGGTGGGTTCCTTTAAGCTAATTTTAAATCTGAAAAGTCAGCTTTAAAAACGTGGATAGTACCCCTGCGCAATAGTTATGGCTTGGACTACATTAAATTGTAAGATATGAGTTGCTGCTGAAGATGACATTACACATTTTGGCTTCCTTTGGCGACTGTGTAAGCCGTTGAAACTCAAGATGCGTTTGATAGGACTTAAGTAATGAAAGGAATTATTTTAACCTACGTATCTTGACGTCCATGATACGTTTACGACGTTCAAGTATGTACTTTCCACGATGGGTGTAAGCAAGGAATCGATCAGCAAATTTTTAATAGGAAATCGATTTCACGTAAAATTACGCATCCTCAGTCCTTATTCAAATAGAATACGACGTATGTCAGACAATAGGTCACAGCGACTTAGCGGAGTCGCCTTTTCAAATCGCTTGTATCTATTGCTAGCTAGAAAGTTTTTCGAAAAGCAAAACACTGTAAGTAGAAGAAAATTACTTACTTAGAGTAACTTCGCCACTGAATCGAACAAGTCTTTCCTGCCAGACCGAAAAACTGCGCATGTTCTGCTACAGCAACGTTAAAGCATTCGGTGATCGCCTGATTATCTGATCTTTGGAAAGCACTTCCGCTGAGAAGTTTGTGTCCGCTTTTACTGTCCAAGTTGTACAGTGGATCAGGGAATGCCCCGTAACAACCAACGTGTCGCTTTTGATTCGTTGAAGATGCTGTTAAAGTTGTACAAGAGTGTTCCAGAAAAATCGTTATCATCCTCATTCAATATACCTGTATTTATCTTGACCACTTTTCAAATGAGCTTGTGTAGAAAACAACACAGATTTGATTTATGTTGGTGTGTTATTTTTTCAGGCATAGAACTGGCGTTTACTTCAACAGAAAAAACGTTTTGTCTATTAGACCATGGATCTTGAACCTTTTTGTTGGAGGGCCAGAAGCTACTACACAACAGTTCGAGGACAGGACATCTTAAGTAATGTGATTGTTTCGGGATATGTTAGATTCTGCCAAATCAACAAATTTTTCGTAAATATGTTATTTTTTAATTATTGACAAAATGACTGCGGCAGGATGAAATGACTTCGCGGGCCAGAGTTTGGAAACCCCTGTATTACTTATTAGAGAAGAGGTGTAAAATTTTCTGTGAATGTTTGTAGGGCGCAGAAATTTTTAGTAGCGCACACATATAAGCTTTGTCATACAGTACTGACATGCATTTAAGTATAAAATGATAAAAACAAAAAAGTTTGCGCACTCCAAGTATTTGGTCGCGCAGCACGAGTGCGTGACTGCATTTTTGCACCCCTGCATTTTTGCACCCCTGCGTTAAAGTATCCTTAATTACATTGAAACAAGAATGTGCAGTGTACAGCTTGCGTTTACAAGAAAATTCGAAAAAAACACCAACTTCAGTACAGGTTTGGCAATGGCAAAAAATGTTCGGAGAGGAAGATTGTTTGTGCTAGACCTAACGATCTGGACAACCACCAGTGTTGGGGGACACGAATGTTCTGGAAGCATTTGAGCGAAGCCCAGAAACAGGGCCGGATTTGGCTGATGTGAGGCCCTAGGCTAATCCACTTGTGAGGCCCAATCTCCCACTGTTACGAGGGAAAAATGGAAAAGACCTGAGCCGAAAATGATGATATCGACGCTCTGAAAGTACGGTCAATAAATAATTTGTAAATGCTTACCAGAGTGCCCCAGGATCATTGGGCTTGTTGCTACTTTCGGCGCAAAAGAGTTCAATGATACAGAATTGTGCAAATCGTGCGTGGCTGGCGGGAACACGATTATTAATTTCGACAGGCGAATCAACCAAAAACATAACGGTTAAAATTTTGACAAAACACACGGCCTACGTTAAGTTTCACATCTCTTTTTTCTTATCTGTACTCATCAGTAGCATCCAAAACATACAATTTCCTAAAAACTAAACATAATACATATGTGTATGGCGGCCGTGATGACCACGGATGTAAAAATCTCACACACACACGAGCAAAACACGTCAAGTAAAACGACCCAAATGTTTGCAACTGCTAGGATCACGATTCGCGTTTTTGTTACTTTTTCAGACTGCAAAGAATCGAACACAACGAAACTTCCCTTATGCTATCATTATTGAAATACGTGTTAAGAAATAAAAAGCTGCAAACATCGAATCAAGTAAGGCTGAACAGAGCACAGTAAATAGTAAGGTTTTGTCCTGGCCTTCTTCATAACACAACCATCTAGGAATTCATTAAAATTTGTTTGCCTAAGTTTGTCACTTCTAATACACCGAAGTTTTAGTGTGGACACAACCTATCCTGGAACAGTGTGACCCTTTACTTCAGTTTTAATGCTTTTGAATCTTGAGAAAGACCTTTATCCTGAGCAGCAAGTGACCATCAAACTAAGAAATAAGGCTCCGCGTGATTGGATAGACCAAGAACCACTGATCTAAGGCATCAGACGTCAGACCCAAACGCTGATCTGTCATTTTCTTGCTGTTTGCTTACTCTTTGTCTCCTTGGGGTAGAGGTCTGTAGTTGCTATTCGGCAAAGTGACTATTTCTTGTTATTTAAGATCATCAAAATCTTCTCTGATTTGCTTTACATGGGAGCAGTACAAACTTGGGCAAGTACTCAATAGCAATCTGATTTCTGAATGACTTTAATAGAAACTCTAACAAAACTACTGCATTGCTCAAGCTCAGAAGATGCAACTACGTTTTTAGTGTAGCATAATGCTAGCCTTACATATCTCTTATCTTCAGTATAACCATAAGCTTTGATCAGGTGCATATCAAACACGATCAACCACAAGTTCTTTCGCCTGATTCACACGTAACAATCGTCACGATTCAGCAAACGCAGGACGCAGCCAACGTGCTTTGAGTATGACGACACTGTAGTCGGTTTGCGGCTTGACCAACGATCATGTTGGTAGTAGTCATGAAAACTCGTTGGAAGACCCTGGCATCATCAACACGAAATCTGATTAGATGAATAAAACTAAATTTAATGAAAAATTTAGACATAAATTGTTGACGAATATTTATCGAAATGATCACATGCGGTAACAGGTAATTGACCCTATGCGTACCACACTTTGCTGTAGCCCCATTGGATCTTGAGACCCTAGGCTCAAGCCTACACAGCCTATTGGTAAATCCGGCCCTGCCGAGAAATTCTTGAGAGAGCAGGTCTGGAATGAAGATTTGTGAAAATCGTTTAAAACCTCCTGATATGCCTCCACCCTACGTCAGCGTCCCTCAACCGATGGGTCATAGGGCAGTTTTCGAGTTGGTCATTGAGCTTGGTGTAAAATATGTAAACTTTCATAGCGGATTGCTCAATTTTGCCTTTTCTGTGTTTCGTGAAACCATTCCGTTTAGCAGACAAAGATCAAGAGCCACCTGGCAGCAAAAGCAATGTGCAGCTCATTTAAAATTTAGCTCAGGAATGTCACGAGTAACGAACGATTAACCTCACCGTCCTGTACCCCAGAAATACGTTTTTCAACCACATTGCAAGCATCAAACGTTTCTTTTGCTTCTCTAGGGTTCCCAAGCGATGTTGAAAATGTTCGGAGTCGCGAATAATCGCACCTGTCCGCCATGATCTGATGTAACAAAATTGTCCAAATAAAAAATCGCTACGTTTTTGGGTTGGATGGCTTGCGCCGCTAATTTGACTGATCGTCCCTTGTCGCATTGTAGCTGATTAGTCCTGGACGGGAAACCGGGCGCTCTATTACGTTGATGGCAATTTTATTAAAATGGCCTCGTACACCGAAAAACGAAGCTCGTTGAAAGGCAAAGACCAGCTCGCATCTTTAAGAACAAAAAAAAGTTAGAAAATTTTTTTACGGAAATATATTGTTAGTTGCAAAGTTTTCAAGAGACATTTTTAGTCGTTCCTCCCAAACAAACATGTGCGTGTGTACTGCACACTACTGCACGGTGTGTACTGCACACCACTCGAAGCGACTTAGAGCGAAACAGAGAACTCATGACCGACGAACGCGGTCGTGGGGCCTAGAGTCACTCGAAATTACCAGGGTTGTGGGGACAGCTTATCGGGTGGTGGACCTGTCCGTTGGTCCGTCCGTCCGGATGATGTTCTTATCAAAACCGTTAAAACAACTTCTTAAAAACGCTGTTGTTTAGGTGGTGTGATTGATTGATGAATTTTCACGTGATTGATTGATAAATTTCACATTAACGCTTTACAGATGCGCTTTTTTTCAACCAAAAACACCAAAATTTTCATGTTTTGCCAAAGATTTTCTTGACAGTCATTTTTACTGACTTGCTTCAACTAATGCTGTTTTCCAAAGTGAATTGATTTCGCCATCAGATACTTTGCCAAAATCTGGGGTTAATTTATGCATAGGCACCAGTACCTTTGCTCTTTGAAATTTAATATGCTCGCACTCGCATCCCCTCAAAACTTAAATTGCATTTTTCAGTCGTGTTTTCTCAGTTGAAAAAAAGGTATCATACGAAATAAACTGATTGCATGAACAGACGTTCCGATGCCCATGACTGGATCAGCAACAAACATGAATATAACCAGCTGCTCTTACATGTTTCGCACACCTGGAAGAGCGAGATCGAAAAAAGTTTATAGATGTTCACTTTTGCCCTTTTGCAGCGACTGGGAGAATGCTTGCTTCAATGTACCATTTGCAAGGAATCGCATAACCTGGTGTAGATGAGAAACTCAAATGGTTTATTTGTGTGTTTTGCTGAAAGTGCGTGTTTAGAAATGACGCAGATCATTTATTTTCAAGTTACTGTAAAACACAATAGTATTCAGCTTCTTGCATCCACTGGTTTAAAGTTGATTACTCAGCCGCAAAACCAGCTTAAAAATCTAAAGCTTGACAGAGAGTTTCACATTGTTCAAGTTAGGAGGGCACGAATTGTGACGTTGTTTATAGCCTGGTTGGAAATGTGAGATAAGCTGCCGCGAAAAGGACGATGATTGAAAATTCTACAATACAAATGGTATTATCCTGTATTCATGGACGCCTGCCCTGTAATGCATTTGCGGCCGAAGCATTGTCAAGAAAGAGTGACGTGCTAGAAAAAAAACCGTGGGCAGGTGGCGGGCAGGTATATTAACAAAAGGCAAGTTGCTTTTTGCAAAGCTTTTCCCGAAGCGAAGCGAAGAACAAAAAAACGTCATCGACATGTCAGTGCAGCGATTTTAGAGAACATTTCAGCCTTTCCGACTCTCCGTCTCGTACCCGTATGATTGCAGTGTTGCAACCATTCGATAGGCCCTGTGTTTAAAATGATTATGCACCACGAACGGGATGTGCGCTAAGAATAGCACCCATGTATAAGTGGCGCGAACAATCAGTAATAAAGTGATCACGGCGCGTGATCTCTGTTTGCTTGCCGCTACAGCGTGAAGCTTTGCGCGCTTGCCGCCTTCCGATCGCGACTGTAGACATCGAAACAGGGACGCTGGAGAGCGGGGAAATGGCAGGAGCATTGCTTCTTGTCCCTTCAAAAGGGGGGCAACAGGGGTAGAGGTGCCTTTTCATAACAACATCATAGGTAATTTCATGGTTTATCCATACCGAATTGAAACAAATTTATTGCAGCTATTCGCACATCCAGAAAATTCAGGTTTTTCTATAATTTATGTTATTAATTTTGAGGTCGACATGGTTGCTAAACAGAAACAAACATATTTGGTAACTACTTTTTTTTTTTATGAGTTTCCATTGCCCTCAACTCTATTACTGGTCTACCGCTGCTCCGACGTCCCTGCATCGAAATTATTGTTCAAAAATGTAAGGATAATTTGCCAAGATGCTGCTGCAAGCAAGCCTGTAAAAGAATTTGGTATTCAATCTGGATAGCCATGGACTGATATTAACCATGAGACTGTCTGCAACTCAGCTACAACACATTGTTAAAGAGTCATCAAATTCTTAACTATTACCATCACTACCTAGGCGTTTAAAAATGTAAAAAGTAATGGAAAGGAAACTGAAAAATTAATCATGGATCTTTTTGTAAAGTTTAGTTAATTAGATTAATTGTTCAAATAAGCACTGCACAACTTATATTATGAAATTAACTTCATTCTTCATTTAACAGATTTTCAATCAAATGAAGGCAACCATATTTTAGAAAATATCTTTGAAAACTTACTTTGACTGTTAACAATGGAAGTGAAACAAAATATTGCAGCCAAAAACAGTTCCAGCATCTTCATCTTATCATCGAGTCTCAATATCGTCAGTTGCTGAAAGATGAAGACAGCTCCTTTGCTCATCAGTTGCAGTGGTTGTAGAACAGCTGGTCTGTAGTTTCTTGACGTACATTTATAAACTGCACGTTGCCTCTGGTATGATCAGAGCAACTTCTTCCTGTACGCGACAGAAACTGATGATGCCCTTCCTGTTGTGCTCCCTCTTGTTTATCAAACGAACTCTCACAGCAGTTAGCACTTGTGGCTGTTAACAAAGTCTAATCCAATCGGCCAGCTGCCAAATCTGATATTATTTATAAGAAATATTAAATGTAAGCTATGTCGTTCATAGATAAAATAGTGATTTTGAACATATTTATCAATTATTTCACAGCAATATCTTGCATGCTTCCGTAAAAAGACAGGTAGATTTTCATGGATGAAAAAAAAAAACACTGCAGACAAACCATTGAACAAACATGAAAAGAAAAAGTCGGCAGAAGTCTAAAAGTTTAGGTAGAGTTATAAAAATCTTTTGAAAATATGCCGCTTGGAAAATTGTTGACACACTTCCCAAATTTGATGAAAATGTCAAGCTTTTAGCATTTATATTGTTACATTTAAGAATAAATGAAGTTTCTGTGAGCCCGAGCGGTCAACCTTGTTCTTGTCTGAAGCAGAAACAGGAATGTTATCAACAAAATCCTGCAACGCATAACGGCTTATTAAACAAAATGTTGTGCGCAAATTAGAACAAAGCCTTCCATCTGTCCCACCTCATCTTCTGATCTTTACATCGAAAACTTTTTATCTACGAACGATGCTTTCAAATCCAACATCGGGTGAAAACCTTTTTCATGTGGTGAATACCTCGATTGAAAACTTAGAAAGTTATAAAAGATCATTCGCAATTCATAGAAATACCTTCTTCCTCTCAAGTGAAGGTTTTTATCAAAGTCCTGCAGCCTGTTGATCAAAGTGGTGCTACCATCAGGGCGAAAACCCGGAATGTGAACTTCCTGTTTCGACGTTCACTTGCGTCCTCGTTCAGACCGTGATCACGTGACATGTGTCACAGGAAAAGTGCAAAACGCAGAACTCAGATGAAGTCTACTTTTCTAAAATCGGCTCAACACGTATGAAAACTTTGATAACAACAAGTTAATCGTCTTAAAATCGTTTGGAAAACCAGAAAACCCATCCATGGTGTGTAGTCATGGAAAGGTGCACCGTTTATTTGGTTTGTAAGCAATAGCTGCTCTAATATGAGTATTATAGCAAGGCATCCGTTTCTAAAGCTTAGCAGAATCAAATTCAAATATACAAAAAACTCACTGCATCTCACTACGAGTGGATTGCGGCGCCCATCTCCGCTTACTTGCGAAAAGCAAACGTTGCTTTTTATAGTGAATGAGTGGCGAGTCAATTATAGCTTTGATTATTATAGCTTTGAATAATTATAGCTTTGATTATTATAGTGAATGAGTGGCGAGTCAACGGCAGCACTGCTCGTCAACCTTTTCCTTGCACCCGCCCATGAACACCGAGCACGAGGTTGGACAGGCCGCAAGCACCGTTTTTTAAATCTTCGGGATGACCCGACTGGGAATCGAACGAAGACTACCAGATTTGGTCGCGTGCTGAATCAACTGTTGCACTTAGTCGTTAATGGTGTTGTTTATTTTCACAATTTTCACCAATCAAATGAAATCAAACGATCTGCTCGACGTGGTGTTTATCCATTTAACTGCGCAAATTGTCATATACCACTTATTATATTCCAGCAATAAGTTTCCACAAAGGATAATGTTGAAAAAGCTTCACGCGTTTATGAACGTCTAGAAACAAAACCCCAACACTGTTTTGAACAATGCAGATATTTTACCTGGATAAATACTTCTGTCGAATCTTTTGCGATACAATGAGAAACAAAAAGTTCCAAACAATCTCGATTGAACACGTTCAGGTTCAAAATTCGTCGCATTTCCTGATGGAAGGAAAATATAGGTGTCGTTAGCTCCTACTGTATATGCAGGGTTGCCAGATCATGCTTGTTTCTAACATCTGTGCTTATTTTGAAGAACCCTGTCGTAGAAAACACTATTGTGTTTATTTCTAAGAAAACTTCTTACTTTTTAGCTGTGTGCTTATTTTTCAGTTCTGATGTCGTTGTAACGCCTCACTGCATTTTTATTCTCAAAACCAGTCATTACCATTTTCATTCACGAAACCAAACTGATCAACTGAATTAAAACGATTGTCGATGAAAGTTAGCAAACGCCCCTCGAAACAAATTATTTGATTTCTGCTTTAAACCCTTAGTACGAGTTATTTGAAGAAGAGTTGAAGATGAATCCTCAGTAAACTGAATGACCAAGTTTTGTTGAACAATACAAGTAAAAATTTCTTATCAATCTGATCAACCCATTTGCAAAAAAAGTGAGTAGGGTTAATTCGCATTGCAAATCATTGTTTCATTTTCAACCATTCTTATGGATTTTAAGACGAGTGGATTTAGTTCAATTTTCTTTCGTCGAGACATTTGACGCCTTGGTTCAAAGCAAGTCATACGCATTTGTTTATCGATGAGCATCTTCATTAAATTTTTTATCCATTCGTTTCAAATGTGTCTGATACTTTCAACATGTCTTTGTTTTGCAAACTTCTCTGTGATAGTGATGAGAAAATTGTAGCAGACGCGTTTTCCGTGTTTCTTCTCATCTTCTTGCCTTCGCGTATTTACAAACGCCACGTCTTTGCTACAAAGTCGGCAAATTTTTTGTATTTCTTTTGATCAGCTACTAAGTACTAACCCAAGTGATATGGACCTCGTGCCTGAGATGAACAAGTATTTAAAATACAGTAAACTACTTCTTTGGAGAGATGCTTAAAGGCCTTGAACCTTATTAGCTCGTTTGCTCCACATTCTTTAGCAATTCTTTTACATACACTGGTACATGTTGTACAACATCTACGAACTGCTTACTGACCCTCACCTAATAACGCCTTATTCTAAAGTGCTGCGCTATCCAACGATCCACTCAGTGTTTGGTAAACCAAGTTCTGTACCAGTTGCGATAAATAGAAGGAATGTCACAGGCTGCTTGCTGATAGCCAGGCCTGCGTACAGCGACTGAAGAGTGTTTGGGAGTCAAGAGGCCCTGACGAACCTTTCTTTACGACTTTTCCTCCTAATCAGTTGTTGACATTGGGAAATATTCTCTTGGGATATTTCGGGGCTTTTGAAGAGTCGTTTCTGCTCTTCATTTTTGTTGTGAACGTTGAGGTTTAATTAAATCATTGACAAAAATTTAACGGACAAAATTACACATGTTGATTAAACAAAACTATAATCATGACCAACTTCTCTATCACAACTTTTAGACGAACAGCAAGCAACATGAAAACGTTTGACCATCCTCCATGTTATGTGAAATGACCCCAAAATTTTATCTGTGCCTATGTTTATTCCGTAAATGCACAGGAAACATGTTTCACCGCAAGAGCCTTAATCCATGGGAGGTTGCTGTGGATCAAAGTAGCTTGACCTTCATACTCAAAATAGCAAATAAAACTTTTGAAACAAACAGTTGCGTAGACTGATTTTATTGATCGTTTTGTAAGTTTGATTGTGTTTGAAGTTTGGAATTGTGGTCAACACAACTTATGTGAATGCATGTGTTAACACAAAACGCATGAAATTTGTACCATGAAATTTACTTCACCGTAGTTATCATTATGGAATATGACAAATTAAATCGGATCAAAGAATTAGCCTAGTTTTCCAGTAGCTTTCATCATTTTGTTCATGACTGGTGAATACATATAGCTGGCTGGTTGCACTGTTTACGACGCTCACAAAAACTTTCTTTTTTCTGCTTTTTAAACAGGAGTGTTGTAGCTGACGTCACCCTGTCATGTGTCGTGACACGCCATTGTTTTCTTCAGCTGAAGAATGTTGCGTAAGATAACGGCTAAGCTTCCTGTCCTCGCCTTAGGTTTTCAATTTCCTGCTCTCGCCCTAGATTCAACCTCCCACCGTAGTCTTTCAGGCTTGAAGTCTGACCCGCACGGCCACATCTGAGGTCTGCGTCTAATTCCGTGACGTCACATCCGGTATTTCACCCTCCAGTGAGATCTGCGCTCATCTATAGAAATTGCGCAATACGTTGATCAGTGACGTAGACAGAGAAGATCCGGTGCAGAACCGCCCCGGACCGAGTTGTGTAGTTGTTTATTTTCCCGCTGAAATGTATTTACTGTCTTGATCAATGTTGATGTCACGTCTCAAACAAATTACAGCCTCGTCACACTTAAATGAGAAGCTTCTTCATGATCATCTTTTTTTGCAATGTGCACAGGATGGTAAAAATGATATGAGGTTAAGATTTAAAGACAAAGACTAAACAGTTCACGATTTACGGCGAAAGTCATCAGCAGAATTAACGTCCTTGCCAAAGATGTCCGATAGGAATTGTCAGAATCGTAACTGTTTGCATTTACTTTGTTATAGTCCAAAAATAGAGCATAAAACAGGCAAAGTCTGCGCTTTAGAAAGAAATTGTTGAATTTTTTATCGTCTCTCTTTCCATCACCTACTTTCAAATGTGTTTGAATGAAGTTCTGCCCTAAACTAGAAATATAAGATTACTTTTGCTTCCGTGGTAATGTAAATTTTGCCCAAGGGCTTCCAGGCGTCACTTTTTCCAATCATATTATATTTATACCTTCTGTATTACTTCAAAAGTAGGTTCTAAGTATTCTTTATTTTTCAAGAATTTATTTCGAAAAAATAGCGCGTCTTTGTCACTAAGTTGGAAGCGGAACAGAAGCATTTTTAACAGTCAAAAAATAATTAACTCTATGTCAGCTACCTATGTGCGTTCACGAGAAAAAATTAGCGGTATGATCACAATAGTGAAGTAGTTCAGTTGCATTTAATGGACTTTCCGCCGGCACACATTTTCCACAACCCGAAACGGAGTGCTTATCACGTAACTCCATGATGAAGGTCCAGAGAAGTGGCGTGCAGAGGGGGGGGGCGAACGGGGCGACGGCCCCGGGCATCCAAGGCAAGGGGGGCATCCAAAGAGTGAAACTGCAAAAATGGAAATGCTGTAACTGGATGATTTTTCCAATTGTAAATCTACTAATATATTTTATATAGATTTAATTTTACGAAACTTGTTTTGTTGTCAATACTAACTTTTACGTATTCGAATGCCAGTAATTCTCAGTTTCTTCAATACCAGAGACCTATGCTCTAGGTGTGCAGCGCGCACCCAATCAAACTGATAGTGACGTGACTTTTTCCAGGTCGTGCGACCAAAGGAAAATCACAAAAAAGGATTAAAAGATAATCAGGGTTGAAAAAACCTGGGTTTAAAAAAACAATTCACATGTTTCTTTGTTTTTTTTAATCCGGGTTTTTTGTGTTTTTAAAGAAACAGGTTTTTGTTCTTGTTTTAGAAAAATCACAAAACCCTATTCTGAATTGTTTTTATTGCAGCATTCAATATCACCATTTTCAGAATTACACAATAATAACTTTTTATACCTATTACGGAATTCAAATTTGAGGGTAAAGAAATACACCCAATCTTTGTTTTCGCAAAGTGTTGTTGGTCAATAAGCATGCACAGAGCAGACAGAGAAAAACGACTTCCACACAAATTCTGCCGTTTCACGCCAAGTTTATGTAGCCTACATGCCTTACTAGTTCAGCATCTATATTGTGAATTTTTTCAACATATGGTTTGGAATGGTCCAACATCAGAAACAGTTTGGATGCAGAGAAGGCAGAAAAATTGGTTAAAATATACCGATTTTGCAGAGCTAAAGAAGATAACTAGTAGAGTTTACTCAAACTATTCGAATTATTCTTCCTTTGTTTTTCAAGTCTTTCAAATTTCGTTGCTGTTCGTTTTGTTTCAATAAAAAAATGTACAGTTAACTGTACAAGTGTACTGCTTATTTTACTTTTAATTCATAGTGCATTTTTCAAAGGAAAAGAAAAGAGTGAGATTTTTGGTGGGTTTTGTTGGTTTGTATTAAGTGGGCTTTTTAAAAACACCCGGGTGTTTTTTATGGTTGGGTCAAATTACATCAACCCTGAAGCAAATTATGGACCTTTAATTGATTTTCTGAGTAAAATTTCAAAACTGTCTTATATCAAAGTGCTTGATTTGGCTGATTTTATGATGTACTGTATCACTAGTTGCAACTTTATACATATTTTTGATTGAAAGAACATTAAAAATTCCCGTTCAAAAGTTCTTTGCTTCTCTATTGCAAATCTTTTGTAAGTTAGGACCAAAAATGTGAAGGGTGTGTCACTTTATGGGCTCAGCCAGTGTTACGACGGTTTTATCGCCCGAAGTCTGCGAGGAACAACTTGCCTAGCAACCGAAATGTGGACCTCACCTACGCTACGTCATCATACGAAGCCTCCAGTGAATCCAGCGAATATGAACGTGCTAGCGTTGGTCATGGAAACGAAACAAGTTTGTGAAACTGCCGCGCAACAGACAGACTTGCCGATCGAGTTCATTAGTTGAAACATGAAGGACAATCGGAAAACCTCAAGGGTAAAAAAAGTAGTTTTACCCAAAACATATCGACGAGCAATGTTATTTGTGCTTTTGGTTAGTTGGACTACTTTCAAGTTTACCAAGTCAAAAAACGGTTTCAAAATGCATGCAGCTATTCTTGCTACCACACTTTCAAAAACTACTCCATTCTGATTGAAATAAACAAAAAAGATGCATTTTTCGCAAAACCTTCAACGAAAAAGTACATATATATATATTTTTTGATAGAAAGTGCAGCCAACTTAGCGTTCAAAAATATTTGTTTGTCTTTCTAAACGGTTCGTGAGTTACGACTAAAAAGGTGATCCGAGCCATTGTCGTAGCTTTACCAGCCTCAGATGGTAAACAAAGAAGATAGGATGATGTCACCTTTGAGCCTTTCTAATAAACCAGAGGAAACATCGTAGAGCAGAGGAAGTCATGCGCTGTTGACGGCGATAAACATGTTTTCATTCAATCAAAAAAGCAAGTCGTTTCCACATACGACAAATGAATAGTGATTTACAGTAAAACAATTCAGTAGCTTCCAAAGTGCTCCTTAGCAAGTCAATGAAATACCTTCAATACATCTAACTAATGCTTAATTTGTCACCTTTTTCAAAGTAATGTAAGTGAGCAAAGTTTATGTAAACTTGCAATTTGTATACTATAGACACAACTGCTTGAAGAAAAAACTGAACAAGAGCCACCATCAAAACAAGTTTCGCCTCAATTTTTTCTACAAGTTGGGAATAGAAAACCAACCGGACAGCAAACAATGCGATGTTTAAAACACTCCACTCTTCATAAAGATACATTTTTGGAGGTGCATGTGAACAGGGTTATAGTGGATAGGTACAAACTAAGAACATCGAAAACTCCTGCTTCACTTTGAAAAGAAATGTGCAAACGTGTGCAGTGAAATCAAACCGTCGTTTACAGCGCAAGGTGGTGTGGGGGGTGTTCCAGACGGTTGGTTCGGCTTCATCTTACGACAAATCCAAACTTCGAAACTAAACGTTTTATGTTACATTTTAATACACGTAAACGCTTATTTACTCGCAATACTAAAATACTATACTTTAGATACAACACAAATACTTTAGATACAACATTATTTGATTATTGGTAAATGCTATAAATTGCTGTTCAACTGAAAACGTATTTGGTGCTGCATAGAATTTCGAAAAACGTTTAAGTAATTGAGAAATAAATCTATCGACCAGATCTACAAATGTGGATTTGATGAAAAAAACTGTTCGACCTTTTAAAGCAGTTGTAGTGGATGTGCCGTACACATCAAGCCACGCTGTCATGAAACTGACTTTCGCACGTCAAGGTGATGGTCACTACGTTTGAAGATGACGTTAAAATACTGTCTAATGTTCGCTTCATCAATTCGTGATACTGTTGCAACCTCGCCGTTGGCGTTGCGCTGAATGCGCGGTTCACCACGAACGGAATGTGCGCGAAGAACAACACCATATATACTTGGCGCGAACAAGTAACAACAGAGTGATCATGGCGTGTGATCTCTATTGTTGCTTGCTGCCACAGTGTGAAGCTTTGCGTACATTCTGCTCGGCCTTTCCGATCGCAACAGTACCTCATCACCATGAAACAAAAGTGAAATTCCAAATGCCAATTTAAAATTGGGAGAAAACAATAAATTTTCATCAGTGAGCCATGCTAGTTTCCAACTAACAGTTGTTCTGAATGACATAAAACGTGGTTTGGAAACCTTCACACTCCATAGCGTTCGTTTTCTCTTTCTCAATAAATTGCCCCAACTTTCTTTTTTTGTACCCGAGTTCGAAAATATAATCTTGAAAAAATTTTCTCTACAAATATGGAAAATTCCGTCACATCTTAGTTCAAAAATTTTGCATAAAATTTCACAACTTTCGACGTCTTTCTGTGATGCATTGTGTGGAATAATATTTGCTTTGCAGACACATCCTCAGTGAAAAGCTTAACGTTGTTCCAGTTAGATGTTGCAAACTCCACAAATCAATACTCGCTGCTAATTGCGGCGAAAAGTACTGAGAAATTGTTTCCAAAAAGATAATTTAATGGCCGGATAGGAACAGTTTAGTTGGTTCTAGATCTTAGCGAGAATAAAATGGTAATTGAAGCAATTACAAGCTCGCCACCACTGAGAAGAGCAAAACACGCACAAGTGAAAACAAGTAACTGTACAAATATGTACTTGATGACTTTCCGAGAAAATTGAAGTTGATGGGATTAGTTTCTCAGGCGCTAAGTTTTGGTTGTATTGTCGCGCCTCCGACGCTTATATGACAAACGTTACTGTGCACTTCATCACAAACTGATCCTTGCCCTTTTCATCCTCTGGTTTCTGTTGCGTATGCAGTAGGAGATGATTAGGATCAGGAAGATGAGGAAGACGAGGCAGATGAAGGCAATCGCCGGCACGGCTATCTTGGCTGCAAACGAAATAAACAAAATACTTCTTTACACATCACTGCGGTCCAGTGTTGGTTCAGAGTTTATATTGGATTCACACAAGTAGCTGAAGTCAACGAAGTAAAAAGACGCTCTGGTTAAAAACAAAGCTAACTGCCGCCAGATAACTTTGGACCCAGATTGCTTAATGTCATTAAAAGACAAAGAGTAAGTTTATTCCAGATTGGGGTTCTTTCGTTCTCGGGCAAATATGAAACGCAAACAACCAATGGAAGCCACGCAGTAAGTTGATCAAACTCTTGCTTTGGAACTTGGGAAAGCCGAGGGTGCAGCTAACAGTAAGACAACGCCCTTCTATCCCGACGCATATGGCCTGACATTAGGTAAACTGATATTTGTGGTCCTAACAAAAGACAGTGATGAACAGGTTTTAACGAGGCACTGGAAATCAACACCTATGCCTCAGAAAAGATCATATTGCGATATTTCCTTGAGCACATTGGATTTATAATCATGTTTTTTCTTTCAACTTATCGTTTAATGTCCGAGTCTCAGAAACCTATAGATCCTTTCACGTGTGAGCAACTTGGCACCAGTCAATCAACATTGGTTGTAGGACCACACACAGGTGTAGAAGCAGGCAAATTTTTGGGGTTGCGAAGGATTTTTGCCCGAATTTTTCCAAACTTGCCCGAAAAACTTTTGGGCCACTTTTTGTGCGAACATTTTTTAAGCAGACTTTCTTTTGGGATGACCCCCAAAAAAAGGTCTTCGTATGATTCTGTAAACGTTGGGTGCTATTTTTTTCAAATCAAACTGCGTTGGGCACCATTTTTGCCCAGATTTTCAGAGATTTTGCAAAGGTTTTCACAGATTTTGCCCGGATTTTCAATTGAAACTTTTGGGGGTGGACTTGCACCCCCGCATCCTGCACAGCACCCCCGCATCCTGCAACACTCGGACCACACCTCAACCTGCTGCCATTGAGCTTCGTTACGTTGTTTGTGAAAATGCTTTGATCAGCAATTTTTAAAGCTGGGTCGTTTTTTTTCAGCAATTTTTAAAGCAGCAGCCCTGCATCCAGGACAGCATTTCATTCAGCCATCAACCTTTCTTTGAATAAAAATGGCTGGAGCCGGCGAAGGCAATGCTCCATATTAATGTTCCGTTTATAAAATGGTTGACTTCTTGTACGAAGTCCGTCACTGCAAGGAAACCACGAAGGGAATAAAGGCCTTTGCAAACGGTGAACGTCTTGCAAAAGTGACTAACTATTGGTCTGGTTTGTGGCACGCGTGATGCAGCATGCTATGGACGTACGAGTACTTGACGGTGACAATGCAGTTTTGAAACAAATGTAACTGGGAAGGAAAAGAAAAAGTGTCATGGAATTGTCGTTTGACAAATCTCACACAGAAGAAAATCTTATGCTCACAATCCAGAATCAGTTATTTTGGCAAAATGCATGAATAGACGTTTACAAGTCATTAGACATTTCCTGTAATGTTGCAAACTCCGTGAAATCTATGGTATTTTTAGTGATTAAAAGCATGTCAGATGCGTTCTGCATGCATTGCATCTAGTTCTGATTCAACCCGAGAACACCAGAAGGCAGTGCTGACCAACCTCCTTGGAAAGGTGCATGTACATTGCGACATAGCAGAAAAACCAAGTGCTATTTCTATTGTCCAACACAAGAATAAGTTGCTTTACGCCTTGTTTCAAATATATAGAAGAAGCTTACTAAAAGTAATTTCATTTAATATTGGAAATTATTAGTGACTACATAATTCCATTACGACATCATGCCATGATAGGGTAAATTGTCTGTGCAGTTATTCGACCAGTGACGTATAGGAGCTGTGGTGCAGGCGGTGCAAGCGCACCACAAAAGTTTTGATTTGTCAAAAATTTGGGCAAAATATCAAAATGTTTGGGCCAAGAAGCTTCGATCTTTTCTAAAGATATTAATGAAATTACACTTCTTTGTTAACGAGTGTATAATGATAAATTTCTTATGTCATAGAAAACACCGTAAATATATATTTAATCAACAAACTGCGTCTTGTAATTTCGTGTTTAGTTTGTGACAGTTGATAAAAAGAAGGCATTTCATTTATATACTTTATCAATTGCCCACTGACGGAATGTACTGCAGAGCACCTACTTTATATTGGTAGAGTTCATGCCAGGCAAGTACATAAAAGCTTTTGTTTTAACTACAGTGTTTGAATGAACACATTCTGCCATAAAGTTCGTTGCATGTTGCATATATGTGCAGTTGAACAGACAATCTTGTGCGACTCACGGTATAGTCATAATCAGAGCTCCCTCTAAGCAAATTTTACACTGAGCAAATGTTTGTTTTGGTGAGCAAGCAAGTGTGCAATCATGCAGGCACACTATCAGTTAAGCGTTTCAACCGGTGAAACGGCTATGCGATATACATACGACACTAAATTTGAAATGTTGATAGCGCGTGAGAATGAGATTTCATTGGGTAAATGGTCTGGTGGTACTGCGCATTTGCACAGTTGAGCATCTTAGAGGGAACATTGGTCATGTTTAACATACTGCAATGTGATATATGCTACATATATCACATACACGTCTTTACAGAAGAAAGCAGCTTTAGGCCTACCTCAGCTAGGTGTGAGGTTTCTTGCTGACAGCAACAGCTGGAATGTGAATGGAACGACAAACCTCAAAACTGTGAGGCAGATGTTCAAGAAGGCCCGTAACCAGCTTGGGACACCAAGAGGGGCGAAGAGTTTATAGATTTGAACTATGTCCATAACATTTTTCCAGGGGGGCTTCGCCCCCCCTGCGACCCTGGTTACGGGCCTGTGTTCAAGAGTACTGAGCCAGACGGCTTCTGGACATGTTCTTGCAGTCTGATGTACTCTTCTCAGTTGTGTATTAAGAACCAAATTTCAAATACCAAATTTTATATTTTCAAGTCCATGGCAACATGGTAGAGGAAAATATAATGTACCAACAGCTACAGAAAATTTGTAGGGGAGAAAGTTTAAAGCATAAAAGTTTTTCAGGAAAATTTAGGAAAATTTTACACTCCCCAAAAATGCTTGCACCTACGCCTATGTATTCGACAGGACTTTGCTTATTTTGGTAAGTTTGTTAAAATCTTTCACAGATTTTTAATTTTTGTGAAATTTGAGATTACATGCATGGTCTGATTGCTATAGGCGACGGAACAAGGGGTGATCGGGGAGAGACCGTAACTCATTCACTATTTTCTAAATAGGGGTCCGAGATACAAGGGACCCCTCCCTTATTTATGTGCATTGTAAGTTCCTGTTATGAAGTAGATCACAGCAGTAAAGCGCAAGAATGTTCCGTAGTTTCAAATAGATATTACTCGCACACAGTGGCGCAGTCAGGAATTTTGTTCGGGAGGAGCCAGTCATTTACGTTGTCAGGGGGTCATGGCCTCTTCGGCCTCTTTCTGGCTGCGCCACTGCTCGCACAAGAAGTTAGCGCCCGGAGTCTAAGGATGCGAAGTCTTACGAAGGGATATGACGAGAACGTTATTAGAATGTTTCCTTATTACCGGCAATACTTGAAATCAAGTTCCAACCTTGTTTACACAAATTGTTATTTTTATCGCAGGATTGCTTCACAGAGAGCAATGTATCTTTTGCAGCTGAGCAAATATGAAAACAAGCTGCGATAAACTCACAGCGTGTGTGGGTGCGTTTTCACATTTCATTCCTTTTAGAAATTGTACAAAGAGGGCATTACAAGGTTGAATGATCATCAACGACGTCACGCAATCAATCAACCATGAAATACGCAGCACGCTTCGATTGGATCCCCCGCTATAAAATTCGTTCCGGCCAACACCCCTGGTCGCGTTGTATTTCACAGCTGCTGACTTGAAACCATTGTGAAGCACATTCTCTGCTGACGTTTAGTCTTTGAAACAAAATTTATGTGAAGAAAGGCTTGGAAGTTAAGAATCCTATTCATAATATAGAAAGAAAGAACTGTTCATTATACTCGCATTTTACTCCTTTCGTAGTGTCACGAGTGGTCAGCAGCGCCCATCTCCACTTGCTGGGATCGTGGGCCACGCGGCTGCTTTCGCAGTGAATGCTGCAATTGGTGGCGAGCCAATGGCAGCACCCGCGTGAACCACGTCCTTGCACTCACCCATTGACGCCGAACACGAGGAAGAACAGACCGCAAGGGGAGTTTTTAAAGTCTTTGGCGTGACACTTCTACTTTCTACTGATGAAACAAATCATTGGTTTTATCATCAAATGCTTAGAGTTTGTTTCAAACAGCTTTTCAGGACGTTAGCAAAACACTGAGCCTTGACTGGATGAAGTGAAGTGCCAAATTTCTAAAAATAGATTTTACTGCAAGTTTTTCGTTGAGGAACAATTGACGTGATTGCACAATTTCGTTTCTACATCAAAATATTGCAAGAAGTGAACTGCTAAGAGACGTGAAAAAAGTAAAAAATTAGATATTAATCGAAGATATATTGCTGTTTGTGAGAAGCAATTTATGATTTTGGAAGCAACCATAAGTTCAACAATTGATTTTCAAGTAGACCCACGTAGCGTGAAAAACCAAATCAATAAATACACATAATTTGCAAAGTATACTGAAATGAGTGGGATTTTTGTCTTTGAAAATTACATTAGTGTCGATTCGTTAAGAAGTGCACTTTCAACGTAAACATCCATCATCAGGCAGCAGTAAATATCACCTTCAACCGGCTTCAGAACGTAGAAAGGTCCATATGTAACATTCAACAGTTGCCCTGAGTTCCTTTCAGCACTTCCTGCTTTCATGCTACGTCGCTTCCGGTTCAACGTCATCGAACAAGTCTACACAAGAAGCATGCAGAGCATCGCATCTCCTGTCTGACTATACCTTCAAAATGTTTCAACCGGTTTCACGAAATTCTGAATGAAATGTTTTCTTGTGATTCTCCTTCTACAATCAAAAACGTTTAAAAATGTCGCAAGGATTTTCATGAATGGCTGCTCTGCTTTAAAGCAGATATTTCCAGTTTATTGAAGCAAACGCTTTTGCGTCTTTTTAAGCAGCAAGAAAAACTTTTATCTACGCAACAATCTGACAGATTGAAATATCTTGAACCAGGCAGTCATGAATGGCTTGGTCTGGATTAACTTACTTAAACCAATGAAACTAAACTACATAACAATGGTCTGTGCAAAAGTGTAACTGATATTAAAACGCTCAGTAGCGCCATAACTCAACCTAGCTGAAAAATGCTACAAGTTTCGTTTTGTAGCTGTGATGGTAAACAAAAGACCCATAGCAATTTGAATACTACGGTATTGTTACACCCAGGGCCGGATTTAGGTTCTGCGAGGCCCTGATGTGAGGCCCTGGGCTAATCCAATTGCGAGGCTCCATCTCGCACTGTTACGAGGGAAAAATGGTAAAGACCTAAGCCGAAAATAACGATATGGACGCTCTGAAAACACGGTGAATAAATAATTTGTAAATCCTTACTAGAGTACCCCACGATCACTGCGTTGTTGTTACTTTCGACGCAAAGGCGTTCAATGACACGTAATTGTAGAAATCGTGCTTGGCTGGCGGAAATACGAATATTAACTTCGACAAGCGAACCAAACAAAAACGTCATGGTAAAATTTTGACGAAATACATGGCCTAGGTTAAGTTTCACATCTCTTTTCCTTGTCTGTGCTCAAAACCAAACAAACTGCACATACGTGCGGCAGCACAAGAGCGTGAGGATCACATTGCGCCTCGCTTACCAGCAGTGGCATGCAGAGGTCTGGCGATGCCCGGGGCGACTGCTTGATTGCATGCCCCCCTACCAAATTCTAGTATAGAGCAGTGGCGTATGGCGATCATTGCTACTGGATATACGCTGTTTGTGACGTCTTTATCATGTTTGCAAACCAACATTTTGGCGATGTTTGTTGACACAACATGCATATTATTCTACGCGCACTCGCTTTACTCGTTGTACCATGTGTTACTATAATGAACATAAATTATTATCAGCGGTCCAAATTAGGAGTCTGGAGCAAAACACAGCGCTCAACGCTAATACATGAGCGATTTATAACTGCAAAAATATCCGGCAACGCGTTAGAACAGGAGAGTAGAACAAACTCAATGCTACGTCACTGCAGTTTACAAAGTGACACAGGCACGTTGCCAGGTTTTAAGGTTTGGAGGGGAAAAATCCATTTTTAGGGGGGAAAAATTTTTGTTTTTATTACATGTTTCAAAACAAACTTTTCTGGGCACAACCAAATTTAGGGAACACTGTCCCGAATGCACCGTGGCAACGGGTCTAAGTTCACAACTGCAAAAATTTAAGGCTGCGCATTAAAACAGTGGATTAAAACACACTGAACGCTACGACAGGGCTGTTCACAACTGCAAAAACATCAGGTTGCGCGAATGTCTCTTCGAATAGCTGTCGAGCGCAGAATGCATGCAGTTGGGATAGCAGACACCCAGGGTTGACAGCTTGAAACTTGCTAAACTACACAAGAATGGAGAATCCGCATAAAGTTCGCAACAGCAACAAAACTTTCGTTTTTTATTATGTAGCTGTTATATGTACAACCACTGGGTGACAGAACAGAAAGATACGGGCTTGAGTGGACCGTTATGATCAATCCACCTGAACTGCCAAAATTGACGAAGATCGAAATGATGCACATATTGCAAGCACAGTTGTGCGGCTGTATTAGCACACACCCAGGGGTGCCACATCAAAAAACGAAACGGGAAACTAATGATGCATCAAATAGTCAGTTAAATGAATGAAGCTGAAATAGGACAGTTTTCAAATTTGGCTCAGAAAATCAATCAAATATCCATAATTGTCTTTCAATCCTTTTTTGTGACTTTCCCTTGCTTGCACGATCTGGAAAAGTTACGCCACTATCAGTTTGATTGGGTGTGCACTTCATACCTAGAGTATAAGTCCCTGGTATTAAAAAATGTCAGAATTACTGGCATTTGAAAAATATGTAAAAACTGGTGTTGACAAAAAACAAGTTTTGAAAAATTAAATCCATGCATCAAGTGTTAGTAGTCTTACAATAGGAAAAAGTTACAGCATTTTAATTTTTGTGATTTCACACTTTGGATTTCCCCCTGCCTTGGATGCCCGGGGCGGTCGCCCCGTTACACCCCCCCTCTGCACGCCACTGTTTACCACGGCTGCAAAAATCTCGCACACGCGGGCAAAACACGCCAAGTAAAACTCACACAAATGGTTGCAACTGCTAATATCACGATTCGTGTGTTTGCTACTTTTACAGACTGCAATCAGACTGCAATGAATCGAACGCAACGAAAGCGTCGCGCGAAAAAATGTGAGATTTAAACTTTCCTTATGTTGTCATTATTGAAATGCGTAGCCTACCGCATTTATTCGATTGTATAAAGCTTTTTTCACCATTTCATGCGGCTTAGTATCAAAGGCGGCTTACATTTTATATTTCTTTACCTTGTCGAAAGGTATAGATGACGTTCAGTCTTTTCTTGGCTACGTTTTTTCGACCAAACTCCCTTTTCATATTCTATTCTCTTCAGTACATCACGTGCACATACGTCACAGAAGGGATTATGATGAACAGAAGGCAGTTGCAGTGGTGAAGCATCATTACCAGGGTTGCCATTAACACGCGAAACGTGCGAGTACACGAAAGTATCTCAGTGGCTTAGGTAACCTGTGTACA
>Ga0210059_1000300_pt1 | contig 57837 bp, 28 predicted proteins | sample Ectturendosymbi2_FD_188042 | JGI IMG/M metagenome (GOLD analysis project Ga0210059, IMG submission 188042) | Ecteinascidia turbinata endosymbiont from Florida, USA - Sample 2 (SPAdes) (version 2) | ecosystem: Host-associated > Tunicates > Ascidians > Unclassified | place: Key West, Florida... | reverse complement strand
AATCACAGCAGCAATAAGAGCGATCCCAAGGGAGGAATGCGGGAGGGTCATCGAGAACTTTGCCCACCGGATCCAAATGTGCCTGCAGCGCCGGGGAGCCCATTTTTTGAGCGCCAGTGAAACAAAGAGTTTTTGTAGTACAGACTTGAACTTTGGAGATGTCTGCTACACAGGCTTAACCTAATGTAGCTGAAGTTTTGTGTCAATCTAAATCAAATTTTGGAAGTTATTCGATTTTTGGTGATGACCTTTTTTTGTGTCACCCTGTATATTTCTGCAATGTTTTCAAACGCATATCAAATCTTAAACATTTGAGACTGATAAACCAACAAAATACACACACGCAAAATGAAACATTGTAACCTCAAGTTCTGTGATCCATAATTATCAACCGCTTTGTCAAGTTTGTCAATCATATCTTGCAGTAAGTGGCACGCCAACTGATAATTTATGTCGTAACCATATCCAGTTTTGTAATAGTGATTTAAATCACACGCGTATTCCATCACCTGCCAGTAACGAAACACAAGCAACCGTTCAACATAAGTTTCGCATGTAGCGCACATACAATAGTTTGTACGATTTCACTAGTGTGGGATTAGACACATACCAATTACATCTTGCAACAAACGAAACGAATTCTTATTTCGTCTGTGTGCGACATTCGTAGGTTGTTTATCACTCATTTGTTTGTTGATTTGCGTGTTGTCTTTTCTTTGTTTCTATTGTTTTTCAACTGGTTTCTATTGTGTCTAACTCGTTTATATTGTGTTTATCTCTTTTGTGCAAATCAGCCAATGGTCATTTCAGGCTTCGGTATGCCATCAGTGGAATTTTCTAATACACAAACAAACTCCTCACTTGCAGCTTTTTTCACGCTGCAAAACAGACAGGAAGTACAAAAAAGCAAGTATGTCTTATAAACGAACAAACTACGATAGTGAAAGTGGTATGAAGCCCTCCGGGAAAGAATGCGACATTAGGCAACATAAAACATCTGGATTTTACGAACCAAGAACAATGAATGTGCAGAAATGCTTATAAGAATACTATATATAGTATAATTCATACATCATAGATAAGCGGTTATAGTGAAAAATGCATCGATGTGGAGCTATACAGATTGGAAAGTTTCCGCAAATATGGTCGTATTTCTAAGGTTACTTGGCGTGCACTGAAATAATGTACTTCATGCCTGTTTGCGAACTCTTGTTTCAAAAAAAGGAACATTTCTAGCGCAGCTATAAGAGTTGCCCATACACCTTTTAAGCGCAATGACTAATCATCTGAAACTTTCTGCTGATCAAATTTCGAAGTACAATGGATGAGCATAAAACTAGGGATATCTAGGAGTTTGTAGATATCCCTGCATAGAACATAATGGGTATAGATTGCTAACTGCATTTTAAATATGTCAACATAACTAGGTGTCACACGCAAGAACTGTATCTCACAGAAATTTCACTGGGAATGTTCTGCGCTCACATCGCACGTGGAGAAAAACGCCAAACTCACATACTTATTCTATTTCACTCAGGTTTCAATTTTTATTAAAAAGGTGGAATTCACGAGCAAAATGTTTCCATTTCCGTTGTAATTTCTTCGATTTGAAAAAACAAAAACTTGTAACGACTCAGCGAAAAAATGACTACATTAATTATTGTCACATATGAACCGAGAAACAAAGGGTATTTCCAAGGTTAGAACCACGTTTCAACTAAATTTCTTCATTGCCCTTAACTTTACCAGTGATTATGTTTCGCCAGTGTTCAATTCCGATGGAGGCAATTGCTCAATTCTATTGAGATATCGAAAACACACTTGAAAACAATTTCATGTACCTACGACCGAAAATTTATAACTCCATATCACTAATTATTAGCACAAAATCATATTTCCAATTTAAAAACTTCGCTATGAATAGATAATTACTTAGTTCTCACCCACGTACTGGCATTTGCTTAGACCAGTGTTTTTCAACCTTTTTGCTGCAGCGGAACCTTCCGCAAGGAACCCTATCTGACTGTGAAACAGTAGTATTGCTACAACGGCATAGAACTGTGGTTATAAATTTCACCCCAGGCAATTTTGGTCTTTTCGAAGGAACCCTTGGCAGCCACTCGCGAAACCCAGGTTGAAAAACACTGGCTTAGAGGAAGCAGGAAGGAAACAAAGAACATTTTTATCTTTGTTGGATGGCTTTCTGGCGCTGGCAATGATTATTGTGTGCTCTTGAGTAGTTTATATCTTGTTAGCTTGTATGTGGGCTGTGGCGTTAGGTGTTGGCTCATTGTTGGTTCGTTGACGTTGTTGGACATGTATCTGATTTTTATTTATTCATTTAGTAATGTTTTTTTTCTGTAGATTGCTAATTTTGGGTATACCCAAATATATACCCAATCCTATTGGGTTGGTTTCTGTTTATGTGACGTCGGGACAGATGGATATAGGAAAATAGTGTTTCCAAATATAAATTGCAGACTATTTGGAGGTGAAAGTGTTTCCGAAATATCATATATACGAAAACTATGGATAATCCAACATTTTTTCAAGACTCAAAGATCTGCATTACCGTGAATTAACGTGGTTCGGTCACGTGGTCCATGTCTTACAACATGGAAATGCCTTTTCACTGCAACTGTTTGACGTTGTGAACTGCATTTTGACTTGAATTGAGTTTGGATTGCGGTTTGTTTTTTGTTACGTGGTGATATTTTTCTTGCGATTCTCTTATTTTCATAGTTGTGTTTTAGTTGTATTCATAGGCATAGCCAGGGGAGGCCCAGGGGGCAATGGTCCCCCAAAATGTTTAGCCCACAAAGTCATTTTGTGCTTTGAGAGGCGGTATTCCAAACAAAATAGTGTTATTCACCTAAAATCAAACATTCCCCCCCCAAAAAAAATTTGGGCTGGCTACGCCACTGGTTGTATTTGTTGTGCTTTTTTATGAACCTGTGTGATTACATGACCACAAAACAGGGGTCTCAAACACGCGGCTCGCGGGCCACATGTTGCCCACAAGGGTATTTTGTGCGAGCCGCAATGCTTTTTGGAAATTTTCAAATAAATTTAAGTTATTCAGTTTATTCACCGGTGCTTTAAAAGTGGTCGGTCAGCAAGTGAACAAGTTCCTTTTAAACGAACGTTGAGAAGGTTAGAGATGATTTGCCTGTAACTCACGATGTCTTTCGCAAGAAGCAAAAGCGGTTTCTAGTAAGGTTCAGGTACCGCCATTGTTGTGTCAGCGTCATAATGCGGCCTCGGGTTACACTTTATAAGTCCTCGGAGCAATTGAGTTTGAAACCCCTGCCATAAAGCCTTTAGTTGTTGTGTAGGGGCAGTGAATCAGTGACAGTTGCAGTCGTCGCCTCCTGCCCCTGTATCCTGATTGTGTGTTCAGTGTTCAAGGATTGCAGTTAGTGCAGTGTTTCCCAACCGGGGTGCCACGGGATCCTAGGGTGCCATTTGCGACACTCAGGGGTGCCGCAAGCGAATGCGTCTTTCAATATACCATTAAAAATTACATTTTCAAAATGTCATCAAACTTTAAAGTAAATTGTTATGGTTTCGCCACTGGATGCCGCAAATTATAAGAATCTTCCGTAGGGTGCCGCAAGCCAAAAGAGGTTGGGAAACACTGAGTTAGCGTAATCCAGGTGAGAAAAACATCAACGATGCATGCTCACTTGCAAGTGATTTTCTTCGAACAAACTGCAAATAGAATCGTAATCGTATAGTCCATATTGGAAAGAGCATAACTGATACAATGACGTCACCTCGTCCCAAGTCAGCGTGCGACCTGGCAACAACAACAGAGTTAATTCGAACCCGCCGACTGGACAAGGAAGCACAAACAAATTTATAATATCATATCAAAGCATCCAAAAATGCAGGGAAGCTGCATTTATAAAAAGCGTAAATTTATAGTCTGCAGTGAACATCATAACTGTTTTGCAGATGTTTTGTGCATCTTAATGCCATTCATTGTATGAACATTTTTCTGAAGACGAAATGTTTGGAGTAAAGGGACATCAGTTAAATTGTATGAAGAATATCTGAAAACAAGTTTGCAACATTCGTTTCTTGTAAAAAGCCACTGAAACCGGAAAACCAATTAGTTCAATCGACAGCAGGACTTTTTGACAAAGTCTTGGTCTCTGTCCCTACTTTACATCAAGTCTCGCTCTCGGAGGTTACGGTCAGGACTACATCGCTGGTCCGAACATTCGGAAAATTTTTTACTTTCATAAGAATAGACGCACTTTATGTTTATCTTCGTTCGTCATTTTCTTCAAAATCTTTCTTTTCTGCAAAGGTCCAAACCCATTTATATTTTGTAAGTCTGACTGATGGTTAGTAGAGTATTATGAGAGAGTTCGCAAACGTTTTCAGCTGGAAAAAAATTATAACGCCAAGTTGGGATAAAATTGCTGTGTTATGCATGACAGCACGCTTGCTTTATGAGTTTGACTTTCCAAGACATGCCATGCGGCTTGACTTCAATTTCATCAAGTGTATTTTTTTAAATTTCTGAACACACTAACTGGTGTCGCTGCTTACCAAAGTGTTTCGACATGTCGTTGATAACTGTCCTCGCATTATCAGACTTCGAAAAGTTATGGACGTGAACAGCAGCTGTTTCGTTGTTTTCAACAGAGAGAATGTACCTAACACAAACAAATTTCAGTCTTTTCAAAATAAAAACTGGCAGTTCTGAAAAAGAATTTCTTACTTGTCACAGTGATCGAATTGCCTCAAAAGATGAGTGTTAATGAAGATAGGTGTTTCGCTACAATTATATGAATCACTGTCAACAAACGTCGGGTCATGATGAAATGAGCAACAATGAGTTACGTTACCTGAAAAAAGCAAATAGCAACAATATGTTCACAGTAACAGTAGCAAGCGGACTGACTTTCTTATTCTTTACAAAGTACAGAGAGAGAGTACAACAAAATTTTCTCATTTGACTAGTTCTTACCCGCTCGTTTCTCCTTTGTAACTAGAAACGAAAGACGTTTCAAGAAGGCACACGCACTTGATTTCACTCTAATTTTCGGGCTAGACAAGACTGTGATTTGAGATCCTAACATAAAAAAACACAGATATAAGTGCGATTTAAACATATCTTAGTAACATATAGGCGACAGAAATTTTTGAAGGTCCAAATTGGCAAAACAAAGTGATCTTGTAACAAATAGAAGAAAATCCCATCTGATCTAGTTTCGTAATTTAATGAAGTAGTGCAACCCATAAAATCGTAGGATGATCAGCGACATACACACCGAATGAGCCGCAGTGTCGTACGCACAGACAAATTCAATTACTTTTTCCAACAGTAGCCACGTACGTTCACACACGATCAACTCGTTTCACCACTGCATAGACTATTCAAGCCTTTCGGTACAGTGGCAATTTGGTGCAATAATTCATGTCGCAATAATTGCGACACGAAGCAAGTTAAATCAATTAGAAGTGATTTCACATCAGTCCACAGCTAGGATTTTGGATGCAACATTTCTGAGAGCGTCGAAGTAAGTTGCTACCTGAGGCCACGTTCTCCACGCAAAAAATCTGGTGAGTCCGCACGATAAGTTATATTAATATGAAGCCTCGTTTATCTATGAAACAAATCGCGTTGTGATTACAAGCAAGGTTTAGTTGTTACTAAGTAGCGCAAGGTGGGTTTAATCAACCGAAGTACTTGGTACGAAGCAATTGGTATTTGCGGGCTTTAAATAAATTCGAAACACAAATTGATAAAACAAAAATAGTTCACACAATTAGGGGAACAATTTAATAGAAGTCTGCTTCTGGTTCAGTTATTGTAGTATGTAATCACACCCAGAATTTTAGTGGAATTCTCGAGATTACCAACTGCTTCAATTTTGTAAGAGGTTGATGTAGATTTCACTGTGATCAGTTTCATTGGCCCGAAACTTTTAGCTGGCAAAGCTAAGTTTGACAGACTATGTTTTTTTGTGAATTAATGAAGACAAATTTTATATAACTAAACTTTCTGAATTTTGCAGAAGAAAAGCAGTAGTTTCCGAAACGTCTAACAGGATTTCAATTTGATCTGCATTTTGCATTGTTGTTTCTAATGACTGTTCCTTCTAATTTTGAAATCGATAATTCACACACATACTTCATTTGTCCACACAAAAAGTAGGCTGCCCTTTGCACTTTTGATGCAAAGTTTTTTTGTCATTTTTCTCCCAGGAAGTTTGTAAACACAAGGTAACTGCATTCTTGCACACAGCAAAAAGCCTAATGTTACATAAGTCACACAATAAAATAATTTGTGTCAGTGTACCACAAATATCAGAAACTTACCACGGACACTGATACAAATGAGTAAATCTCTTGTCATGTTGTAAAATGCTTCGGCAAGGTTAGTCATTTCTCCCCACCCTCTTGAATGCAATGTGTAATCACTACCATTGGGAAAATGATCCTTCCAAAGCTACAGAAAACTAATGCAATAAGTTTGCATAACATCAGCACATAATCAAAGCCCAAGTAGTTTGAAAACTAATTCTTAACACCACTATGCTTGGTTATTGAACTATCACAATTTTGTTAATTGAGCATGCCTGTTTTTTTAACCTGTGCAAACAACAACACACACTACTTCACACCAGGAGAAAGCCAATTCTGTGCAACTGGTGTAAACTGCTGCATAATTCTAGTGTCAGGTTCTTGTTGAATACTTCATATGCAAAAATTCAAAATACAACATTTTTTACCAAAAAATGGCTTTGAACATGTTTGAATAAGATAAGACCAATCGTCAATGTGTTTTCTGAAAACTGCAACCTTAGACATATATTACTCAGAACAAATAGCAATAATCGGTTTTGCTCAAATTCATAATATTTCACTAGTACTATGCATTTTTGCCTGTAAGACAGAAATTTCACAAAGACTGGATTATGATCGTGTTTCTTAAAAACCAACTATTTAGCATTTTTTATCAGAGATTCGAAAAACACAATGTTTGCAACAAACATACCAACAAACCATTTTGCACAGTGCATTTGCATATGGAATTTAAACCTGGTTACATTGGACAGCCTTGATGGGCAGACAACATGTGAACTTCTGCAAGCACTTCATTGATGAAAGGAGACAGAACATTAAACATCTTAAGAGTTTGGATTGTACTGGTGCAATCTAGAGTTTTACCACCAAAGATTGTGCCTTGTAAGTTTCAAAATAATATTTAATGCTGATGTAGTCATTATGTCCACAAAAAACAATTGTGCGATTAACACTTACTTAATATGATCCACTTTAGTCAGTAACTAAAAAAACACAACTATGAAGAAAGTAAAAACAAGAAAAAATAAGACAGTACACAGAATTTCAAAAGAGGAAGTCAATATTATAGTTCAGACAAGAATTAAGCTGTGGCCTTGAAGGTTTTGTTTTTCTGTACAGAACTATTTCAAACCTCCACAGAATGAGGATAACATTAATTTTTTCATATAGCACTTCACAGATTTGTGACTTCTGTAGTAAGAATGGTAGGGTCTAAAACTTTAAAACACCCAAATCTTGCTGCACATAAAATTATACATTTATGTGATGGAATGTTTGTTCTTCAAAATGCAACATGTTGAGAGAACCATAAGATATGTATGAGGGTAGCAAATCTTTCCAGCTTTCAAACATGTTCATCAGAACTTCTGGAACTTAGAGCAACATCGCAACTCTCAAAGTGCAAATGTTAGTTCATCAAGAATTATAACAATTTCGATCAGCAATACAAAACTACATGCAAAAGTGACAAAAATGCATTAAAAATTGGGCATCACAATACAAATTTCATACGCAATAAATCATCTTTAATTAAATGGCAGTAACACATTTTTCTCCACATGAAATCATGGGGTCTAATTAAACAATAACAAAATATTTCATCGCATTTGTTGTCTCTTTTGTTCAAAGCAAGATGTCAGAGAACACTTTTGCAAACCTAACTCAGTGACTGTAGTAAGTTAGTTATGTTATTACAAAACTGCATGTATAAGAAGGAACTTTATGGGTCTGTAAATTACATTAAAAGAAGTGTGAATTTTCTCAACTTTCCAACATGAAAGTAGTTTCAAAATGTCTTGTAAAACCAGCTTATTTATTTCATTGAGTTAGATCTTCACAAATTAGTTTTACATTGAGTTAGATCTTCATGACGCTCACATTTCATGATGGCATCCCAAAACATTTATTGCATTATTATGTGACCACATAATAAAATATATCAAAGTTCCTTTTAACCTCAATACTTTTTTTCAGCAAAGCTTGTCCATCATGTAACATCAGCTTCTGTATATGTTTTTCCCATTTCAGTAGTTTTTTTTCACTAGGAAAACGAGTCCCATGCCGAATCATACCGTCAACATAAAGAACAATGTGGTCCTGCACAAAATATACACAATGAATTCACAAACCACCTCACACAATACAAAGAAAAAAAGTACAGGTTTGATTAACAGCAAAAGATTGACCACCATATTAATCTGATTACCCTGTGGAAGGAAACATGGAGTGGTGCTTTATTTGATGACAAGATGTATTATTTTGCTCACAAAATTACATGCTATGGCTATAACCTTTGCGCTTGAACCAGACTGTTAATCAGTGTATCTACAAGTGGTAACACCTCTACACATATATAATTAACACGTTGCATGCATCTTTGTCAGTGTGTTGCAGTTAATTACATGCAAAGTAGGTGTCTCATCTAAAACTGCTTTGTTTTTAAATTTTCAATTTGACCGTAATTTACAAACCAGAAGAGCTAGGTAAGCGTCTGGGACATTGTTAGAAAAGTCATTTCATACCACCTCTAATGATACCATTTTTGTAATACATTTTTTTACCCAATACCAGTTGGAAATCAAGAACCTGGTTTTTGCACAGTTTAACTCTAAAATGGTTGTTTTCTATGCAGATGCCTCTTTAGTGCTATTGGCATGTTCTGTATCTCAGTTACCACAGCACTACTTATCTTCTGAATTAAGTGATTTGTTTGATTAAATAAATTAATGAGGTTATAAAGCTAAATTTAGCTCTGGCCTATTATCAGCTCACAATTTATAACTGCAGTTAGTACCACATACTGTCTGCCCAGATAACATACTGGTCAATTTTAAGACACAGTGAATACATAAAACATCGTTGCATGCACTTACAACATAAAGAAGCATTCTTTCTGGTTTATCACTATGACATTGACATCTAGTTTAGACAGGGAAATTGTGATGTTGGTCAAGCATCATGATAACTATCAGTTCAATACAGTGCTATTCAAAATTTCATAATATATGGGCAGCAGAAATGCAGCTAATGAATCACAATCCTTAAATCAATATGATAACAAAAATTGCTGTTTTGGTTAACTCCCATCATAGGTGGCTACACCTTACTGTATGTGCATAATGTTTGTACCATGAAAGTTGCAGCTGCACAGCCGAGTTGTTGGAACTTCAACAACAGATGGCTAAAATTACAAAAAAAGTCTGTTGCATTAGCCTGGCAAACCCTTTGTTATCAGCAGGATATGCTGCTTTGTTTAAATATAGCTAAACTGAGATTTTCCTTTGCCTGTCCCTGCTGACTACATTATTTAGATCTGAGATCTTAGTTTCCCACTTTACATGGATGGCCGGATTTCTGTAAAACTCACTGAAACAATGACCATACATATTAGCACATTACTCACAATGAAAGAATGAATTTATTGCCAGCAGACATGAAGTCCATAGTACAAACTCTGCACAATGCAGGTCAATAAAAACCGGCAAAACAATACATTTTACAATGGCATTGGGGCTGGCTAAATCACAGGGTTGCAGACACATTCTCAACACTATTGTTCGCTAACCTGTAACGCTTGGTACAGCACTACTGCAAAGTAAGACACCAATTCCTAGACTGGCCGAGGCCAGCTAAATTACAAATGCATTGTGGCATGACACACCCTCAAATGAACAAACACTGCAATTTTGGAGCATCAGTCAGACTAAGTAACAAAGTAATGCTTTTTTAACAATGTTTTTTGACAGAAGGCCATGAATAGTTCTGTAAATACGTGAGATGCATCCAAAAATATAATTCCTTGAAAGCTTTCAGCAAACCTAAAGCTTTTAATTGTTACATCCATATCATAGAAACTACTTAAATTGTATAGTGATCAATAAGAAGTTTAAAATAGACTTTTTGCAGTGTAAGGTTAGTAGTAGAACAGCCTTCTTTTAAGACAAAACTGCTTGTTGTGCAAAAATAGGAACAATGGTAAGGTCAAATAATATATGCAAAAAGAGCATATCCATGCAAGCATTATGCTTTGGCCACAAATAACATCTTCGAAACTCTTCTACCATGAGCATTCACAGCAAAACAAGAACTCAACTTACTTTGGTAAACTCATAAAATTTTGAGCTCCAAGGAATTCCTGGAAAAGCAACACTGGGTCTCTTGTCATATGGTGTTTTTGTTGCAAGATATTTCCACAGATGTGTAGATGATAGTCTGGAAAAGAACTTCTTGATGAAGACTAAGTATGTCTACTAAAGACCTGCACAAGTCAAAATTTTTGGTCAGCTGCAACCCTTGCTTGTTTGTCATAATACATTTGAACTCTATTTGAATGTGGACTTATATGTGCATATCATGTGACAGTGATTTCGTAGTAAAATACTTTGCAACCTGATTTGGCTATATCACCCTTGACCTGTTTCTGAAACATGGCTATCTGTGAAATAATATAGCATTGTCGATTTTAACTCACGCATTATACTGTTTTTAGGATAAGCATTGGACCAGGTGAATTAAAATTTGTAATCACTATTTCAGTTGATATGATAAATTGTTTCAATTCTTTGCAATTAACTGATTATGCAATGATCATATGACTAACCAAAGTATTTTCTTTACAAATGACAAGCTACAGCTTCGAATTTACAATCCTTATATGATATAACAAATTATCTGATTATTTCACATGTGATTAATTAGATTCATCTGTATCAATTAGAGATAGACTGATATATCAGCTGATATTTAGGTTTCACCAATATATCGGTATCGGCCAAAATGGCTGACTTTTTCAGTATCAGCAGGTGTTGACAAAACGCTGTTATATTCCTCACGAATGCAGACAACTTGAGCAAGAAAGCACAATGAACCAAGTCAAGACAGTTATCTCGGCAAAATAAGCAAGTGTGTTTTCACAAACACGCAAACAAGATGAACCATGGAGCACATGTCAGCCATCATAGCCGAAACAAAAGCATTATTATTAATCAGATTAAAATTAAAAATCATAGAAAATATTTGAAATTGCTGTAATTAATAAAATTTAGCTCATAAATCTTGGTTTCTGAAGTTTTTGAATAAAAGATAAGGCATAGAATATGTTATATTTTTGACAATGAAGCAGAAAACAAGATTTAAAAATTTTAGAAATATCGGTATCAGCTATCAGTTCATGAATGGCCGATATATTGGTATCGACCCCAAAAATGCCATATCGGTCAATCTATAGTATCAATGAACTAGAACCATAGCATTGTGCCAATGTTGGTGGTTACGATTTATCATAAAACCTTGTTAAAACTGGGTTCTCAGAAAATTGGCAACCACCAATGTTGATGCAGTGGTACAGTTCCAAATAGCATTGGTGCCACTCAATTGATATAGTTTCAATTTATTCCTGATTTCCATTGAAGGGAACTGCTCCACACATCAGCCCTGTTAGCTTCACAGCCTTGCAAAAGCTGCAACAAAGCCAGTACAGACTGAGTTGCATCTTTGTGCTTTACAAACTAGGAATCCTCTTTTTCAAAATGAAGGTAAGCTAAGTTATAAGACACAATTCATTATAGGATAGATAACTTACCTTGCACAACAAAAGTTAGTGGAAAGTAGCCACCCAACAACACTTAACTTAATTATGGTGTTCATTCAGTTAAAAAAAATTAATGCCAATTATCAAAGAATAATTTTTTATAAGGTTTCTATGCATGAAACAAACAATTGAAATCATCAAAAAAACTTGGCAAGCAAGTTATCAGTTGATATTAGCAGTCACAACAAGGCCAAATTTGCTAGACAAAGCTACTTAATATTTATGCTCACATTGCCACCTTAAATATGTCATCTATAATCATCAGATAGCTGCAGGTTGTTTAATTCAACAGCTTGCTCTAGTGAAAAAAGGAAATAACCTAATGCAGCTGTGCTAAATTCTTAGAAATACATGAAAATTGATTTGCATGCTAAATTTGTCTTGTTGGGAATAAAAAATTTATTCAAATAGAGACCATGAATTTTTGCATTGCTTTTTTGTCAGCTTCTCATTAACTCAAAAGTCAACAATTTGCTATAGTTTTTCATATATTATTCAACAGAAAGAGAGAATCTTAGGCACTGCAATTTGAAAGTTTGCAAGCTTGTTCCGAAGACTGACTGGTAAGAACTACAACAACTCTTATAACATGAAGTTAAAATGATGTTGAAAACCTTTTTACAAAAGGATGCTTTAACTTACATGATGTAATGAACAAATAACAGGATCTAAAATGTATAATCTTAACTGAACCACGCATTTTCTTCCATATGATTTTCATCACAATTTGTGCACCCCATTTTGCCACATGCCAGTGAGCTACAACTGCTCTTAGGATCTTATCTACGATGGGAGCAATTAATTGTATATAGGCGTGCTATCTTCATTTAGGATTTTTCCTCACCATGTTCTGTGTGTTTGTTTGTTTATATTCTAACTGTGCTTATTTTATTTCCAACAGTTGTTTCCTAACACTTCTTCTTTTGAGCCAGTTTTTCATAAACACTGTGAGGCCGCACTAGATCTTGGGGCAGGTGTTGAACAGCCATTCGATTGACTTATCGTCCAGAACCATCAGGTCGTGAAGTCCATGAGTAGATTGATGGATCAGATATTGGAGGACAGCATGGTTAACGGCTTGTTCTTCTGCACCACACTCACAGGCCACAGGGGAGGCCATACCCTATTTGTACAAGAGCGGAAAGGTCCAACACTGGTGTGGAGATGGTTAAGCCTGACTTAGGTTGTTCTTGGGAGGATTATTCTGAGGGGGCGGATGCCAGTGTCAGGGATGAAAGTGTGGAGTCTTGCAGGGCTGTCTGCCCATCTGCACTCCATTGGTGATTCGCCCAGTGTGGCACATGAATGTTGTTGCGATCAGATAAACTGATGAGTTATTGTGTGGCTGTTTTTTTCGGTAATTTTTTGGTCATATACCGAACTGAAATGATTTTTCAATGACTGAAAAAAATTAAGTCAATTCAGTCAGAATGTCTGAAAATACAGGCTAATGAACACTGTTAAGGCATGTTTCTATACAGCTGTGAGACATATGACTGAAATGTTTCAGTGATCAAAATGTCACAGTAAAAAATTAAATGTCTCAGCGATCATCTGTTGACCATGGTACATTCTGATACCATACTATTCCACCAATTATTGTGAAAACAAGGGGAATGAATGATGATTTCACAATGTCAATGACTCCTTTGTTAAATTGGTCCTTTCTGTCTTGTTCAACATGCTGTTGGTAGATCGGTGAAAGGGTCATTCCACATGGGACTGTGACATAAGATATGTGATCCTTACATCAAAATATTTTCTCAAGTCACTGCTGTTATAAAGCCTTCTCGCAAAAATATCCAACCAACCTTGCATTGTCAGTGTTGTTAACTTTTTTTTGAAACTCGTTTTCTGAGATTTGAAGAAATGAATCTTAAATTTTCTGCACATAACTTATGGTACAGTTTGGAACACACCCTGCATCATGTGAATGTCTTTGCATGCTGATTTTAATAAACACACACGAAACCATCCAATAATTTTAATTAACATTTAACTTGCTAGACTGCAGCATGGTGTATGTGATACATGATATAGTAGCAATGAAAAGCAATGTATGTTCAGGCCTTGTAATAATGTCATATCAATCAACAAAGCATGATGCTGCTGAAAAGAGAACCAGTTTGAAGTTGTTAAATTTTTCATCCCACAATGACCATCAACTGTCCTATGATAATAACCGACAAATAAGTTAAAGCCACAAACAACGGTTCACCAATGAGTTTTAGCTGCCATAAAAGAGAAACGCCTACAGTACACTACACCTATGGAGGTGCAATCAACTGTAACTGTTCTTTCGGTCGTTGCAAGAAACACGAATTTGATTATTTTTGCAAATTTCCTTTCAGAATGGCGTGACAAATGCATGAGACACGTCGTGTTCTTTCAATGTGTGTATTTACAAAAATTCGCTTCACGAATCACGAATATTTCAATAAAACAATCCTTCAATTTTGCACTACCAAAAAATCCTTTAGGTTAGGCTTCCTACCACGCATCAATGAGCTCCAAAAGGTGCAAGGTAGAAGTAAATCACTCCGACACAAAACTCATCAACCATCCACTACAGAAAAAACTGGTGTCACGTTTTGTTAAAGCATGATTTTGAAATAAATTCCTTTCATACATTTCATTTGAAATCGAACAAATTATTTAATTTTTATACGGTAATTTGCGGTCACCGCTGTTCTTTTCATGAGTGGGAATTTTGAAACATTCGCTTTCTTATTAGGGAAAGCCCCAATAACAGAAACGTGTATCAATTCCATTCAGAGATGAGCACGGACAGGACTGACGCCAATTTTGGCCGGATCAGGACTGGATCCGACTGCAATTTTTTTGAAAATTGGCGGATCAGGACTGGATCGGAGTGAGAAAATTTTTGTTTTTTTAATGTGATTATTCCGAACATATCAAAAATTTTAGTTGTGATCCCATTTCACAGATTTGCTAAATGGTCGTGTATATACAAAGCTTCAATCAGGCTTGATATTTTGCCATAGAAAGATGGTAGTTTATATTTTGCTTTCAATAGCAAAAGCTCTGTTGGGAATATTTTGTAATTCGAACTGTATTCACCGTTGCTCACATGCAACGTTAAGTTCTAGTAGCAACGTAAGGATATGTGAGTGGTTAGTGTCTGTGTCTATGCCTGCTGTGCGAGTGTTTGTTCATTGTTGGTTCTTCTCTCACCATTACCTTTGCCTTGTACTAGTAGAGATTACACCGTTGATAGGAGTGCTTTCTCCTAGGTACTTTTTCAAAAGGTTTAGATTTAGTTTTTACGTTTAGGGTGTATGTTGAAGTTTCGGTTTAGGGATTAGGTTTTGAGTTTAGATTTTAGGTTCAGCTTTTAGGTTTAGGTTTTGAGTTTAGGTTTACCTTGGATTTAGGTTTGGGTTTAAGTTTTGGGTTTAAGTTTTGGGTGAAGGTTTTGGGTTTAGTGTAAGTGTTGGGTTTAGGTTTTGGGTTTAAGTTTTGGGTGAAGGTTTTGCTTTTATGTTTAAGGTTTTAGGTCATATTACAAGGAACTTACACTAATCCAAGTGTGTTGTCCTTGTAAATTGACTAATCTAACCAACTGGATTCTTCTAATGGCAAAATAACTCCAGCAGTGCTTTTGGCTTTGATGCCAAAGAAATAGACACTTCCATGTCAAAAAATGCCAAAAGGCTGTGTCTATTCTGCCTCATGAGGCAAAAGCACTGATGGAACTATTTTGCCTTCCCCTTTTGGCTTAAGGCAAAATAGCTCAGTAGTTATATTGGCTCATGAGGCAAAATACATGATTTTACATTGGCGGATCAGGTTGGATCGGACTGATGATTTTCAAAAATTTTGCGGATCAGGACTGGATTGGATTCAATTTTTGCGGATCAGGATTGGACTCGGACTGAAAAGTTTGTCAGTCCGCTCATCTCTCAATTCCACTGGCAGTGGGAATGGGTCGGTGGCGGTGGGCCCCTGGTTTGGTTTTTCCTAATATTTCATATGACTCAGCTAATAAACGGAAGCAATACAAAAAGGCATCGCACATTAAGTAAACCAACTGTCAGTGAACATTAGAGTAAATGAAAATACAATGGCATAATAGCTGACTGTGTCATATGTAGGATTGATGAAGGACCATGAATGATGGTTGCCTAGTCAACACAACCAACCTTGTTTATCACTGAAGTATTGAAAAACAACAGATGGAGATCAAATAAGCGCAGTTAGGAAAACAACCAAACACAGTAGATGGTGAAGTAAATTTATAGATGAAAGCACATGCCTATGCGTGTATACAGATGAGTGGATCAAATTTAATTGAAGGAATCTTGTGTGGTTATAAATGCATTTAAACAAAATGCAAAAATAAAAAAGTAAGAAAAACTCATTAATGAGCTATAAAAGAAAAACAGAGCAAAACAAAAAACTATGGAGTGTGCTTTCAATCATGCCAAAAAGAATGAAATGTGCACAGGACAGATAAAAGACAAAAAGTAAAAACACAAAAAATAAACAAAATTACAAAACATTAGAACTCACAGTATTTTGTTCTGGAGAAGTAAAATAAAATTGAATTTAATGTTGAATTTAATTTAATTTGCATGCAGACACCAAGTCCGTAGTATAAGCACACACTGTCTGCACAATGCAGGTTGATGTTGCTAAAGTTCATAATTGTGTATCTTTTTCATGTAGGAGGTGTTTCATAAGTTTCTATTTAAAGACAAAAGTGATTAAAGACTTAATACAGTCTGGTATGGATGACCACACTTTTGGGCCAACGAATGTAAAAGAACATTTCCTGAGGAAGAGTTAACTTTAGGTATAAACAGGTTGTTAGAAGGTGATAGTCCTCTGGAGTAAGAATGAAGGCAGTGGCTGTAGATACGCCTGTCTATCTTGAAATGTAAAAACTCAATCATACGCCACCTGTGACATAACAGTAATGCACGACGAGAGTGCAGTAGGCTTGGTAGAAACGAACTAAACGTAGAAGATAAACCCTACTAAACCAAACTTAACCAAAGCCTTAATCTAACCCTAATGCTAACCCTAAGCTAAGCTTACTGCTTAGAACATAAACCTAATCTAACCTAACCCTTTAGAAGCTAAGCCTAACCTAATGCTATCATATCCCTAACCTAACACTAACCCCTAAAGGTAGCACGTAAGCCTGAAAAAAAGTAAAGAAAAAGAAGAAAGTCGTCAAGTTGAGAGTTGAACCGAAAACCATTGGCATAGCAACTGTGACGCATAACCCATAGACCACGAGATCCGCACCATTTGCATGACAAACTGACCCTTTTATTTGAATTGCATCAGGTCAGGCGTATCTGTAGTCACTTCCAAGAATGAATTGAGCTAATTCGAAAAAATTGTCATCAGAATAGTTTGGAAGCAGTTCGTTGTGATAAGAGTGCCTGGATTGTCCTACTGATAAAGTATAAAGTTTAGGAAAGCATAAGATGTGTAAGTGCTTGAAAGGTTCTTTTAGAGATGCCATGTTAGTTGGTTTTATTAGTCTTGTAGCTTTATTTTAGAGCTTAATTAGAGGCTGAATGGTTGTATTTGAAGCATGTTCCTAATTAAGGATTCAGCAATTAAGGTAGAGGTGGATTAATGAGCAATAGATAACTTTCAATATAGATTGTGTTGTATAGTGTTTAAGTTTGGAAAGAACTCCACAAGCTCTTCATAGTTGAGTTTTCACCTTTTTTGTACATGACGTTTCCAGCTTAGCTTATTGTCAAGAAGAATACCTAGATATTTCTGGTTATCTTTAGGGGAAATGCTATGGTTATTATATTAAAATAACTTTAAATAAAGTAGGATTGTGCTTTTGAAAATTTAATAGCATAAAATTAATCTTATTATAGTTAGAGAAACCTTGTTGGCTTGTGACCAGTGGTCAATTTTGCATAGTTCAAGGGTTACATTTGTCTGAAGAACGTTAAAACAGGAGTTTGACATATGAAGATTAATATAATCAGCAAATAAAGTAGTATGAAAACAGCAAGCTTTTGTGATATCATTGATGTAAATTAGGAAATGCAAAGGAAAAATGACACTACCCTGACGGACTCTGCAAGGTATCCTTTTGTATGTGCATGTGTATCTGGTGGTTGCAGGGTTGGTTCATTTACTTTTTTATATAAAGTGATTCTCTCAAACTCATAGTCATAGGTGTCGGAAAGGGGACCTGTTGATTTTAGAATTTGACATTTTCCTATTAACTTTTTTGTAAAAAAATGTTTTTCTCTTAGATTCAAATTGGTAAAATGAAATTTCACCTGACCATGGTTTGCCCCTCTTGCAAAAAATCCTTCCGATACCCAGGCTCAAAGTCCATTTTGCAGGAGTTACGTTTACATGTTAGCCTTAGAAACAAGGTGCATATCATATCGGAGAGGTAATAAGATTAAGGTAGTGTTTATTTTGCCAACAACGGTAATAGCTCTGCTGGAAACATTTGCCATTCACACCTCTTCGAACCGTATCCACTTTTGTCCAGATATAGCGCTGAGTTCATGACACTTCCGGCACGGTGAACCTAGTCAAGGGGAAGTGTCTATGCCTGCTGTGTGAGTGGTTGTTGGTTTGGCTCTCACCATTACTGCTTTCGCTGTGCAAGTCGAGGTTGCACTTTTCATGGGACCTTTACTTTGGGTTTGCATTTAGGGTTTGCATTTTAGGGTTTAAATTAAGGTTTAGGGTTTAAGTTTAGGGTTTAGGTTCAGTTATTTTGTTTTATATCATGTCACAAGGACGATATGCTAATCCAAGCAATCATCCTTGTCATGTGATTAATTCTGGCGACGAAATATATCATGCCTGCCTTAGGCTATAGGTTTTTTATTTGATCGCATGCAATGTGACGGATTTTTTTAACAACAACTGGTGGCAGGCTGGAGCCTGAATAATGCTTTCTGTCTGGGCAGTTGTGGTGAATGCTCTTGCGCAAGGAGCACGACAGCAAGTCACTCAGTGGCAGTGGATGGAACACCCAACCTTTCAATTGGGAGGCGGACACTCTACCACTGAGCTAGTCGCCACCCAGGATTTGGGCTTAGCGTTTACCGTTTAGGCTTACAGTTTGAGTTTAAGGTGTAGCTTCAGGTTTTGGGTTTTGTGTCATGTGACGAGGACGATATGCAAATCCAAGCATATCATCCTTGTTGTGTGACCATTTATGATGGCAAAATATATCCTGCTTAAGATTAAGGCGACACAACTGAAAGAAAAATGATTTTGCAGAAACAAATGAAAGAAAAGGACAATAAGGATCGATAAATCCGAAGAGTCATTAGTGGCTCATGACAGTGATTCGTGGAGGTGATGCAACTTCTAACAAAGGTTTTATAAAGACTAAACAGCGTCATGTTTTCTGTTATGACCTACGACAGTTTTCTTTGTACACACCAATTGTGAAATTTCTGTGTATTGCTATGCTGCAGTGACATGCTATTGCCTCACATAACATTCCCTTCACAGCACTCAATAAAATAAACTTTTGTTTTGCAGCACACTAGTTATGTTAAAATAATGTCACAATTACCAACTGCACTTGCCCCAGTTGGGTTGACTTAATATATTGAGAACAGAAACAACCATAGCTGATGATATCACATATCTGTACTAGGGAAAGGAGTGCCTTATCACTTAGGACAAGCAATTGCTGTTCTTGGAAGTACTTAACACAGTTATTTGATATTACTACGAATTGAATGATGTTGCAGTTGATTACCATTTGCCTGAAATAATTTTCAAAGATTAAGTGCAAGTAGCCATGGTTTAAGATTTTCTAAAACATTGGGTGTGACTACATGTTTCAAACTTTAATTATAGGACAGCGGAAGAAGACACAGCATTCTAGATATAGTTTTCACAGTTTGTTGAAAGTCTAAAACAGGGGTGGGCAAATAGCAGCCTGCGGGCTAAATGTGGCCTGCCACAGCGTTTTCAATGGTCCGTAGAAGCATTCAGGAAATATGTTCAAATCTGAAATTTTCTCCGACTTAGCAACTTAACCAATACCTGCTTCTCTTTCCGTAAGAAGGTACGGCCCTCTGCTAAAGGGAGCCTTCTCGAAGTGGCCCCTGAGCCAAATTAATTGCCCACCCCTGGTCTAACATATTATGCAGTTGAGCATATTGCCCATTTTTCTGTCAAATGTATGATAAATTCACAAAAAATTAATAAGACAAAGTCATACTTTTTGTGCCATGATACATGTTAGTTAATCAAGTCGTGAATATAATTTTATTTTGTTTGTACCTGTTCTGTGAATATCATTTCATTTTGCTTGTACTTGTTCTGTGTTGCTGCTGTTTTGCTTTCATGTTGTTTCAGGACAATGAACATGAGCCACCACCACATTTGACTCACCAGTAGCAGTACCACCTCTAAGCAAACATCCAGATGATCGTCTGATCATCCAAACAGTTTTGTTGCTGCTGTATAACTTGCCCTAGACAAACTGCCTTTGAGCTTATGTTTGCATGGATGCGAAAGCATTATGGTAACCCAGACTGAGTTTCATTTTGGCTGGGCTTACACTTTCTTCGTCCAGCTCATTTCCTTGCAGAACTGGTGCACCCTAGTGAGAGAAACCAGTTGTGACCCAGCCCCCCCCATGCAACTGTGTGGATCATCCTGCAAACATCCCCTTCTTTGACTGCATTGCTAGTTTTCTTTTTTGCATGGCCTTTTGATTAACTGAAATATGTTTTAATGTTAACTTTTTTAAGGACACCTGACATGATAACCATACTGTTTTTTTCGGTGTTGTGCCAGACTGCTTACTACGAATATGTAAATGCAATGCCTTCCTTATTACCAATAAACTTATTACTACTACAGTATTTAAATCAGGCTCAATTTTCAGCGATAATGGTATTTTCCAAAGGCCGATTTAAGATTTGAACTCAAGCATGAATTTGAGCTTAACTTCTGAAACCGGTTTTAATTCTGATGCAATTAACAACTATAGGTCTATTCCAAAATGATATTATATGGTGTCCCTGATTTCAGGCTGAGTTAACATCAAGTCAAGCATTTGCTCAAGGCACGTTCTGGAATACAGCCCATACACTTTCTACCAATCAAACCCCAAATTACCTTGCATTGCATATCCAGACTTCAGGCTAGATGACCCCTAGTCCTTTGCAGCCTCCCGCTCCCTCATGCATTTTATAAATCAATGTACTTGGAAGTCATTGCAGTACTACATAATAATCGTGATGGAATCATTCGTGCTTGTGTCTTATAAGAGCTTGTGTTTCATCAAAGTAAATGCATTAGCACCATTAAGCATATTCACTCCATTACCGCCAGGTATATATCCTCGTCTTCTTTCATGTATTTGTGTATTCCTTGTTACTGCAATGCATGTTTAAAATCTAGCGCCTTGCATGTGGAAGTGAAGATGTCACACAATACAATGAATGGTTGCAATACAGACCAACTCCACATGCAACATCACCTCAGGGAGAATGTTCAACCTCCTGTAGTATTAAAGCCAGTACACACACTAAAAATAACCGCTTAACAACGAGATGCAAAGTGATGGTACTGAAAAAATCTTGTGCAAACAAGCCATGTCTATTTCACTCATATTTTTTCACTTTAACTTTCCATTGTCTAGAATAAAAATACTTCACAAATATAATCACTGCTAAGACTAACTACCAGTTTAATACAATGTGTCATATCACGGTGCTTTATAAATCTTTAGATTCTGCAATTAAAGCACATTGCCTCTCTTCAGCATTAGGATGAACACAATCACCCTGTTGCCTGTTACATTCAAGGCAGGTGAACAGCCTACCTACATTGGAAATATTACAATTTTTTGCAGGGAAGTAATGTGCATTGTCTCATCAATTTTTAGTTAGTAATTGCATTGGATCTACTTAATTCTAATCTAGTCATTGATACTCCACCAAAATTTTTAGGACCTTGGGCCATTCTGTTTGATTTATCTGTTGATATAAACCATAGCACTCTTCTGGTTTTTAAGTCATCCCAAGAGATTATTGTAGATTTTATATTTGGTATGAAAAACTTGAATGTTTTTGTCTTTCAAGCATTTACTGGAGTAATTAAAGAGGTATCTGGAGTTCATGATTAAGTTTGTTCAGGTGGTGAGAAAGTGTTTCACTGATTTGTCAAATAAATGTGTTTAATTGCTAATAAGCTAGCGTGACTGCAACAAGTCATGGTCATAAGCAACAATAATTGTAAGAAAACTTGTTAAAACAGAATGGTCAATATGAATTAGGTGAATTGAAGTTTTTAAGTTAACATTTTGAAAAAGATTAAAATGCATCACAAGTTTTTTAAATCTATGAATGAAAGTCATGCTTTATTATTTCTGGGCTTTTGAGGTTAGAATTCTTTTAAACTTCTACTTCTTGGAAAATGTTGTTACATTTATGCTTTTACTACATGGCTTGTTTCTAATTGCAAAGCGCAGATATTGATATGAAGTCTATTATCAAAAATTTCATGACACTGCCAGGTAGTATGAAAAAATGTTTGCTTTGCAGCAACATAATCTCTTTACTTTCTTTAGTAGTTTGTTCAGAAATAAACTCACATTTGTTTTGTGAGTTTTTTATAGTACGGTAAATTATCATTTTGAAATGTTTTTTGCATTCAATCTTTTTTCATATGAATTTTTAATTAGAGAAATTTGTTTCAGTCATATTCACATCTTCTTGTGTTTACCTAGTGTGCAGGTTAAGATTTGTGTATTATGAATACTCATAGCAGTTCCATGCAGTGCACTCCTGTTCGTCGAGGATTGTTTGTTCCAGCAGGGAATTTGCTTGTTCATCCAAGATGGAGAGACTCAGAGCTTGTAGCACAAGTGAAAGAGAAAGTGAATATCATATTTATTGGGGAGATTGGTGTTGCTGATTTTCACACTACAAGTCAAAGCTGTTTGATATATATCACTGAAAAGGATATTTTATCTGCAACTAACTACAAGCAAAGAGTTGCTAAACTTCGAAATGCAAGTGGATTTCAAGAAAAGCATGTGTTAGTAGACAAGACAGAGCTTACAAAACAATTTTTTGCCAAACTTCAAGACTTTGTTGTTCTTGACTGCAACATGAATTTGTTTCCAACACAAGATTTTAATGATGCAGCGAAAATCTTATCAACTATGGTTTTGAATAACCTCAAAAGTGTATCAAATGAATTAATGAATCAAACTTGTTTTTCACCTCGGTGTACAAATACAGACCTGTTAACTATTGTTCAAAACTTTCCAAAAATTGGAGATGCAAAAGCCAAATATTTATTAGAACATTTTGGAAGTCTTAGTAAGCTGGCTGAAGCTACCATTGAGCAGTTGACAAGTGTGATTGGGTTATCAGCTGCAAAACAACTTCATGAATTTTTACAATAGAAATTTGAATCATATTATATGCCAGGGGTGGCCAAAGCTGCTCTGTGTATGAACCACATAACGTAAAACCCAAGTCACAAAGAGCCACAACATAAAAATATGAAAACACGAATTTATTTGCCATCTACGCTTCTGTGACATCATAAATTTTTTGGAACAACTTGCAAAAGTAATACTGTGCGGCACACTAGCTACAATATTTCTACACTGCAATAGAAATAAAAAATAAAGAACAAATCTATAATTTTTCGGAAAGCTCAAAGAGCTACATGCAAAGGTTTGAAGAGGTGCATGCAGCTCGCGAGCCGCAGTTTGGCCATCCCTGTTATATGCTTTGTTACCTAGTGCAGTATATTTTTTGCGTCTTGTTGTTGAGATAGCTTAAAATAATTTACTTCTAAAAATACAACAAAAGTTAGCTAAGGTTGTGCCAGGTTCTCTTATTTTGTGAATTACACATGTAACACTTTAACTGGATTTTTTGTTTGGTTCTTTGCCATAGCATAGAATAAACACAACTACACAAGCAGAAAATTTATCTTCTTTGCATGTGTTTGCACCTCCCTGTTTTGCTAAGCATGTAACGTTTTCAAAGTTGTTAGGTACTACTGCTACTAGCACATGTGATATGGCCTTTGGGTGTAAAATAACAAACAAGTAAAGGATATGTGGTTTATCAATAAGTGGCTTGTATTCTTTTCACTGTAATGCACCTTTCTCATCTAGTATAACCATTACAAAATTGATTTATTCTGTCATATCTTAACTTTTTGTTAGATGCTTTGGCTGTTGAAGTATCAACAGCAGTTTACATTGCCGTTTGGTTGATTAAAATGGTTGTATGGATTGTATGTCACAGACTTTGTGAAAAGCAAAAATTTTTGTGAATGTAATTTAGAATATTACAGCTGAACAAGAGTGATAGCGAACCTTTTGCAACTATGGCCAAGTTTTGCTTCTTTCTAACATTTTTTTATTTTCAGATTCGTTTGACTTTTTAAATCATTAAATACATGTATAGTGGTTTTATATTTTCTAAAACTTTATACAATTAACAATAATATGCTATTAACAAAGAAATACTTAATCCTATCTATTTTGCTAGCTGTTATGACAAGGTATGTTTTTTTTAAATTAAGTTTTATCTTGTACAATTTCATAAAAAGTTTAAAATTTATGTTGCTTTGAAAAAGGTTGTACAAAATTGATCGTCCTCCATATGTTTGCTGGGATGAAACACACTTTGGAAAGATGGCAGGAAAGTACTTAAATCGCACTTTCTTCTTTGATGTTCATCCTCCTCTTGGAAAACTGATTATTGCTTTTGCAGGTATCAGTACTTTTTTGTGTAAACTACTTGAGAATGTATCAGTTGCATGTGTATTGAAATCAGGTTGCCAGATTAGCTTTTTTTAGGCCAAATATCAAAAATTTGGCCTTGTTTTAAGTTGGTTGTCATAAAAAATTTTAGATGTATTTTTTTACATGGATATAGGTTTTTATGAAGGAAAGTATTGCTATTCCATTTTTTTCGGCAACACATTTGCAAAATTTTTGTGATAAATGTTATATCAGATGCCCACATTCTGATATTAGTAATATTTGAGGGATGATTGATTCGAAATTAAGATTTTGCGTAATCACTGGAAATGTGTGGACTCATTACACTGTGTAGTGTCTGTTGTGTTGTAAACACTAAACAGACTCAGCGCTTGCAGACAAGTTTGTGTCTCCACAAAAGCAATGTGACAATTATGTCGAAATGGAAGAGCTTTTATGATTCTGATCGTAAGTACAGGCAGGAGTGAATGGGAGAGACTTTTGTGCAGAAAGCTGCCAATGGATCAGTATGCAAACTGTGACACCATTGTACCCAAAGTGTGCAATTTCACAATCCTTGAAAAGTCAGGGAATATCAGTGCTCCATTATAATGCTAAGCAAGATTTAATCGTAATTTTGAAGAAAAGTTTTTTGATATTCTTGTAATTTAGATGATTTTTTGTAATAAAGGAATGGCAATACTGCAAATTAAGGTTGGCTTTTTTCTAGCCTTTAAGCAGTTGGTTAGGCCTCTTTTTAGCATTGTTTGGCTTTTCATTGAAATCTTCATCTGACAAACCTGATTGAAATAGTGGAAAAAGGTGTTAGAAGCTTGATTGTGGAAGTCAAATGACATGTTGTGACTATATGATGCACATGTTATAGGTTACTCTTTTGGATATGATGGAAAGTTTGCGTTCAACCAACCAGGGGATGATTTCACAAATGCTACTACCTCACAACTTCTTCCTTATGTACAAATGAGAATAGTGTGCAGCATTTTTGGAGCAATGGTCATACCTGTTGTATCTGAGATCATGTTCACTCTGACTGAAAATCAATGCTGTGCTTCTTTCACTTCAATGTTCATGGTATGTGTTATTTTATACTGTATTTGTACATTTTTGTAACTGAATTACCATAATAATTAAAAGCTCTAAATTTGTAAGCTTGTAAGGAATCAGCTGACCGGGTTCTGCATTCATCACTTTGCAATGATTCAAACTTGCACTAAACTCCACAAAGGTGATGGAGTTGAATCAATCAGCATATTTTTTACTAGGAAAGTGCCTTCACATAACCCTATGTCTACAACTGTGATTTAAGGGGCCCATTCTGAAAGAGATGATTAATAGGCTTTGATCTGAAATTTCAAAAGGCTTTATTAGGCTATGCAGATATTTTGATTACTACCATGATGATTAAGACCTAATTTCAAAAAAATTTGCAACGATTTTCCTTGAGGGGTATGTAACCTTGGTGAGGATGTACTGGGTGTCCGTGACCCACAAATGTTTAAGAAACACTGTGTCAAAGCATTATGTAGTATATTCTTAAAACCACTAACATGTTTGCACACATTTTTGCTGACCTTTCTTTGAATCAGAATGCAATACGTGTATGGTGTACTAGTACTATCATGTAAATGTAACATCATAGATCTGATGTAAAATATGATCAGGTATTTTATAAATTTGTGGTAGAAAGTAAGTTTTCAACACTTTTGGTACCGGACGATATATATATACATGAGGGGAAAACCCGCCACAGTTACCAGGTGACGTATGTGATATGTTCCTAACAAAAATTATAATTTCTGGCCCTGGGCGCCAGACCAATCAGCCATTCTTTGGCCATTTTGGTTCAATCAGCCATTTTGTTTTTTGGAAATTAGACTATCATCCAAGTCTTTAGAGAACTTGATCGGCTCTCTAGTTTCTGTCTTATCTGGAACCAAAATTATGGCTCAAAAAACAAAAATTGCATAGACTAAAATCCCACAAAAGGTAACCTTGGTCATTTTGGTCAAGGTTCATAACTCACCAGCCAATTATGTGAGAGAGCTGTTCAAACCCTTTAAACACATGGGAGAAAAAAAAATAGTTTTGGGTTTGGAATTTTTGGTTGTTGACGTTATGCTTGGGGTAGGTTTTGCATTTTTTGATGAAGTCATCAGTTAATCCAATGAGCTGATTTTGTGTCTCAAAGCTTTATTGGATTCTAGGCTATAATATGAGACTTTAGAGTCCTTCACTGACTTCCTAGCATTTCTGGGGCCAAAGTTATGGTCAAAAAATTCCAAATATTTCAGGAATTCCCAGAGGATTAATGGGGATTTCCCTAATTAATTTGCAGTATTTTGGCCATAATTTTGAAACCAGAAATGCTAGAATGTCCATCAAACCCTGTAAAGACTTGCATTATAGCCTAGTTTCCAATTAAAACTCCATTTAAAAATGTCTCTTGGGGTTGGCATCCAGGCCCCAATGATGTCATCCAAATATAAACAAAATATGCATAAACATACTCCCATCATGTAAACATCAACTAAAAACATGACACTCAGAACTTCAAAATTTTTTTTTTGTTCCAAAGTACAAGACTTTCCGAGTCTTTAGAGGGTTTGAACAGCTCTCTAGCTCAATCGGCTGGCGGTTATGGATTTTAGCCGAATTGGCCAAGGTTAACTTTCGAGGTACTTTTTACTGCAGACATGCTAGAAGACCAATCATGGGCTCTAAAGACTGAGATGATAGCCTAGTTTCCAAAAAAATGAGCGAAAAGTGGCATATTGGGTTGGTGCCCAGGGCCAGGTAAACTTGGTCAAAAAGACAAAAACAAGCCCCCATTATGACGTCACCTGCAGAAAACCCCAAATCCAAAATGAAAAAAATTATTTTCAATCTAAACTGGAAGACTTGCTGAATTTGTAGAGGGTTTGAACAGCTCACCAGTTCAATTGGCTGGTGAGTAATGGTGTTGCAAACCTCTGCATTCCCATTGTACAGTTTGAACTGATTATACAAGACTCCATGCATAAAATGTGTTTTGTGTTTTATGCAGATGCTTGATTGTGGATTCATAACTCTTTCCCAGTACATACTCTTGGACCCTCTTCTACTATTTTTTGTAACATGTTCCATAATGTGTGTTATAAAGATGACTGTGTGTCAACACAGGTAAACCACAGGCCGTAACCAGCTTGGGACAGCAGGGGGGAAAAGAGTTTTCTGAGAGGGAGAAAATTTTTTAAACTATGTCCAATAGCTTTAAAATATGTCCAACACATTTTTCTAGGGGGGCAAAAAATTTTCTGTGGGTGGATTTGCCAACCCTGCTCCCCCCCTGGTTACGGGCCTGGTAAACCATGTGGTATTTTGATGTGAAGCAGAGTATTTTTGTGATGTCAACAAGGCATTCTACATAAACATAAATGTTGCTTATTTTACTTATCCATATCTTATGCACCTTACGTTGTTCTTAGGCACAAAATTCCATTTCACTTAATGTTTGTATTCATTTGTTGCACAAGCTGTGACCTAATAATTAAAAATTGTGCTGGTGGTTGCCAGTTTTGTTAAAATGTTAGCAACAACAACCTGGAAAACAGAATACCTTATATAATGTTCTCAACAATATTGATATATCATATTTAACTGTTTCCTCATCAGGCCAAACATTTGGTGTTTTCAAAACTAATTAAGTGGTCTGTACTTCCTTTTATTCTTTAGATTGACTGTCATACCTGCAAACAAAAGTGAGGCATGTAGTTGGATATGGTGGACTTGGCTGGTGTTGGCAGGGCTGAGCCTTGGATGTGCTGTGTCAATTAAACTTGTTGGAGTTTTCACATTTCTGTTTGTTGGAATTTGGACTCTATCAGACCTGTGGAGCTTATGGGGAGATGTGGAGGTGATTAATTTTGGGAACTAATGCAATCTTTGACGTCACAGTTTGTTGCCTGAAAGCAGGGTTGCCATAGAAATTAGAACAGACCTAATTGTAAAAATGACAAAGATGAAGTGGGCTTGTCGCGGCTCTATGCAGTGTTCTATGGTATCTTAAATAAACCACCTATACATGAATCTTACACCATTACTTTTGTTGAACAACCTAATTTGCAATGGCTGAATAGCTGTGAAGATAAATGGTATCATCAACTTGATGCACGAAGGAATATTCAAAACATGATCCTTCCCTGAGTGAGATAAATTTAGCTGCAATCTTTGTGCTGCTCATTGACGTTTTTTGACCTCTTTCACCACCAACGTGCTGGCGTTGTTATTTTCATCGATCATAGGCACAGCGTTTCAAATGCGCATGCTTAAGCTTGGTTGCCATTGCTACAAATGCAGCTTTTGTTTATGCATTCTGCAGAAGTTTTGAATCATACTGCATGTTGTTTCAAGCTTTAAATGGATGCATTGCCTTACTCATTGAAGCAAAATTCTAGTGAAGGCATTGATCTGAGAACAACGTATTTTACAGTGCTAATCATCACCGCTTGTGTTGTGATTTATTATGTTATTGTTACTTTTTCAATAAGTTTTGAAGGTCCAGTGAATACAATTATTTGAGTAAGATGTAATTTCAAGTTTTAATTGTTGCAGTTTGTGTTATGTGATTTATTAACTTCACTCTTGAGGTTGTTTGCTTTCCTTGCCCTAATTTAGCCTTTCAACATTTCACCTGTTAGCACTGCTTGCAGATGTAATGACTGACGATGTGTAGTGTTATGTGAAATCAATTTCCTATTAAAAATCTGTGATAGATTTATTGTTTTTGCCTGAGGAGTGAATATACTTGATATGAAATGATAGCGATAGTAAAATGGATCTATACATCTTTTTGGACTACCCTGTAGTTGTCAACATGGCTTATATCACCATTTTTATTATTGAAGACATTAACAGATTCCATGCATTGTTGTGGGCTTTATTAATGCATTGTACACCTTGAATAGATTGCTGAGATAAAAGCATGCACTGGGATCAGCATAGGTTGTGAGCTCAGCAAAAATTCCATCTTCACCAGCAGCACAGTTCAGAGGGAGCTTGTGTGAGCTTATAACTGTCACACATAAGATTACTGATATCTTTGAAATTTTCTTGGTTGTTTAGATTTTGTTTTACTGCTGTTTTCTGATGAATCCAGTTAAGTTACAATGTGTTTTTTTCATACTGCTGCAACAGCTTTATTTCCAGTAGAACTCCCCATCACAGATGGAAGCATGGCTTTCCTATTTCCTTTCCTGATACTTTGCTAAAATGTTTTGGACAATCATTCTGTAGGGTCTTTCAAGTGCATCTGCCTTGTGCTTTTCCTTTGCTTTATGGCAGGATCTTAATGCATATGTATTTGAAATATTTGCATTTTTTTTTCATGTTTTCAAACAAAGTCCACTTTGAGGTTTATTATTGTTTTTTCCAGCTAAACTAAGCAGTTTTGGCAGCACAATGTTTCTCTTTCACAGAATCATTCCACCCAGGGATGTGATGTCTGGATAGTAAACTATTACATACAGTTTACTTGAGGGAAATAACTACAGTAGAATTTTCCTAATTCGTCACAAGGGGATTAGAATAAAGTGATGAATTAGGCGAAGTGACGAATTATACAAAAAGGTGAAAACTCTATCATAGAAGCTCGTATACTTTGTCATAGTAACTCGTTTACATATTGCTCTTATTTGCAGTACAATACAAGTTTATGGTTGAATACAACACTTAATTCCTCTACTCCATCTGGACTCCTTTAATTTAGCACCTTTCAAATCTTTAACAAACTGCAAAGACTTCCCACGTTCTCTCAATGGGGAGTCGGGTCGCCCTTCACACCCTGTGATAAATTCGATAAACACATTGCGAGGTACAATGATTCTCAGATAAAGATCCTTAATTTGGTTGAATTCCCACACATACTAGCTGCTTTAAACATGAAAAACGAAACTGCAAATGACGTATTAGCCAAACAAAACGCTTTTAAGGGATATAAAGAGGTAACGAATTGAGCAAATTGACGAATTAGATGAACAGAAATGTACGCAAAAGATAGGGATTCTGCCGGGACTGACGAAAAAGTAACGAATTAAGTGAATTGACGAATTAAACGATGACGAATTAGACAAGTTCTACTGTATATTCCTATATATGTGATTGGTCCCACATAGCCTATACAGTATTAGTGTAGAAGGCAAAGATTTCTTATCACAACACAAGTTAAAACCACTCGAAGTCTTATCAATCATAGCAACTGTGAGCTCACTGATTCTATGTCATTTAACTGGAACAATGACATGTGGACTGAAATCACTAACGTTTGCAGATTCAGAAGTCATATATAACTGTTAGAATGCCACAAGTTTGAAAGTGTAGACTGGCATAAAATGAAAGCTGCATTTCATTTCTATCATATATGAAGGCTTTTGACTGTAAACAGTTATAGAACATATTTTTGATTCATGAAACAAGTATATTATTATTATAGGTTGTTAACATTTTATGCATGTATGCCATGAGAGTCAATGAAATTACTAAACTGGCAGTTTCAGTATTGGCATTTCAATAAATATTTCATTTCGTACACCAGTACTGGTTGTATGAGCTTATTTGCATTAAGGATTATTGCATAAGCGCAAAAAAGTTTGAACGAAAGTTCAGTTATTTCTGGTCAGGGTTAATTGATTTAAATCAGTGACAAATAAAAAAATCAACCAAAAAATTGGAGCATAGAGCATAAAAAAATCCGAAACGTCTCAAAATAAAACATGTATAGTTTTTTGAAGGCTTTCCTAGTGTTGATCAAACAAAAAATCATATGCAGTTTTGAAGCTTTCTGTGATTTGTATGACACATTTTATTGCTATTCTAATGAGTTTCACTTATTATTAAAGAAGGCAGAGACTTCTTATGACAACACAAGTTATAAAAGCAATTAAAGTTTTATCAATCATTGCAACTGTGAGATCACAGATTCTATGTCAACTGCTGATAACTACAAAAATGATATGTGGATTGAAATCATTAACATTTGCAGATTCAGAAGTCAGAGCTGTCAGAATGACACAAGTTTGGAAGTGTAGGCTAGCATAAAGCAGGCCTGTAGTCATGTTTTGAGGTTTGGAAGGCAAAATAAACTGTTAGGGGGAAAGATATTTGTTTTTATTATGGTATATGTCTAAAACAAACTTTTCTGGGCACAACAAAATTTGTGAGGCACAAAAAAATTAGAGACACTGCTCCTGAATGCCCCCAGCCCCCCAAGGCTACAGGCCTGGCATAAAATAAAATTTACATCTAAATTCCAGCAAATATTATGGGCTGTTGACTGTAGAAATAGTAGTTTTGGAACATATTTTTGATTCAGTATATTATAGGTTTTTACCATTTTATGCATGTGAGTTAAACTTTTGCAGAAGCTGAACAAGTGAAAGCTGCATTACAATATCAATTTTAACAATACACTTCACACTGAAAAGGCTGGCAAGCTTGTATTTTTGTACAAGCTTCTTAGCATATCATAAGCAGGTTTTATTAAGGAAAATGTTAGGTACCTGGTATGGACCTGTAGGGACCCGATTTCTCTGATTCTAGGGACCCGATTTTCTCTGATTCTAGGAACCCGATCATAATTTTCTCTGATTCTAGGGACCCGAATTGGGTTCTTAAAACACCTTAAAAAATACAGCCATAAGTGTTAATGAAATTGATGAACTGATGGTTTGAGTATTGTCATTCCAATATATATTTTGTTTTGTACACTGGTACTAGTGTTATGAACTGATTTGCTTTAAGCGTGATGCACAAGTGCAAAGTAAGTTTGAATGAGAGTTCAGATGAATTCTAGTTGCTGTACTATAAAAAACAATAATAAAAAAGTTATGTTGAAATAGACTCTTTAAAATTAGAAATTATAAGTGTTAGGTGGCCACCCTCTACACACTAAATAAAAAAAAAGAATAAAAACCAAAAAATCTGATTTAAATCAAAAAATCTGATTTAATGAAAAAAATCCAATTTTTTGATTTTTTTTTTAAATCATGAATTTTATCAATCCTGGTAATAGTAACAGCCACTGGTGTATGAACAGATGGAATGAATTGATGTAGTACTTCAATTTTATGAGAAGAGTCGTGAGCACCTAAGCAGGATACATAATGATCCAACCAACTGCATAACCTATAGGCATCATTTACATAGGTGAATGACTCAGCTAGAAACATGATCTCATCTGATCGACTCAAACCAATTTTCTGAGCGGAAACAATGCAGCAGGGGGCCAAGCATGTTATTTCGGTAGGCACATTGAAGTCAACCACTATGAAGACATTTCAGCTATCAAGTTCGTTACACATTTTGACATCTTACTTAAAAATAACAGGTAGTAATCATAATCAGCTTCACAACAACAAAGCATGTACACATTTACAAAATTTAATGAAGTTGAGTTTAAACATACTTTCAGTCCAAGAATACTTGCGTCTTGATTCATAAACGTCATAGCTTTCAGCTTTATACTTTGTAAAATGGTTGTCCCACCACAGGGTCCTGAAAGCTAAAGTATTGTGCAACAACACAATGAGCTCAGTCAAAATACCTGTTGTTGTGCTAAACAAAGGCCATTATCCTAAAATGCACCTGTGCTGTGACATGCTCAACCAGCATTTTAAATGTTCCTTCTTTATTAGGCAAGGTGCCTGTTTTCTAAATGCCCTAACTATGCTTTCAATAAAAACAATCAATTCGATCACATTTTGCCTATTAAACATATGCAAATAAACTTTGCAACTAGTAGATTGGCTACTGCATACAAATTATGATCAGTTTACCAAGCTGTGTGATTAAGAAATCTCATCACTGACAAATGCAAATTAGTGGCAGGGTGAAAACCTCAATAGCAAAAAACATAGTTTTATTTCATCTAAGATAAAAATTTTGTCTAAAAAGCCTGTGAAAGGTTTAAAGTTTTATGAATAATTAGTTATTCATACTTTATCAAATAAATTTCTTTTTTTTAAAGCAATTTCAGACACATGTTTTTGGATGTTTCTACAGCAATTAAATTTTTTACAAAGTGGTTATAATTTTTTTCTGAAAATATTACACTAAACGTAACATCGTATTTGAAATCAGCATGTCCTAAAATGGTGGAATTGACCCTTTGATCATATCTCTAGCACCAGTGGATCAAAGGAAACAATAGCTTGTTTTTTGGAGCACTCCATGCCACTTAGTGGTGAGCAAACTGTAAACAGCCATATGTAGGTAACAGGTGGGCTAAATGCGAAATTTTTTTTTATTTTGCTTTGATTTTTGCAAAGAATAACATATTTGAAAATAGTGAAAATCTGGGAGTATCGTTGCACTCATTTGTTGAATTATAATGGAATGTCCCTAATAGTTATTACACCATGTTCATAATTCTCCTCAGCTGCTCCACAAGCAAAGTGCTCACCACTAATGTCCATCAAAGTGTGCATGCATTATTTGGCCAGCTAAGTTTCTTGGAAATAAATAATCTGATACTTTTTTTACCAAAAAATTAGGTGCGACCTATACACTGGAGTGACTGGACATAAATACAAACACCAGTCCTCTTGTTAACGGATGTCCATAAAATCAGTCCAAATCAAATCTGGTTCACAAAAAGATTTGATTCTGTCTTGCTGATCCGATTAATTCAAAATTAAAATGTTATTATTACCGGTGCCTGTTGCATTCTTTAACCTGTTGCATGCTAACACCAAATGTATTCATCACTATTCTTCTCTTCACTCCCCACATCATGCCAAAAAAAGGGCCAATAAGCTATCTGCGTTTTAGCTGTTCTACTTCACTCCTTTCATTTATCACGCCGAAAAAAGGGCCAATAAGCTATCTGCGTTTTAGCTGTTCTGCTTCACTCCCTGAATTTTTTGTCAGTTATTCACCAGTGCGGAACCAAAGTTATTTCTCTTGGTGCGTATCTACAGATTGAGGTGATATAACGATGCACGTCATTACAGCATGGCAATCTGACAGCATGGTATTTGCAACCAAGGTTTTTAAAAAAAACATAAATATTTCATAGTTTTTGCATTAGAATGAGCCGTTTAACTTACCAAATTACAGTGTGGTCTATATACAGATCAACCACAAATACCCACTTTGACAGTCACAAACCAGGGGTGCGACCTATACACGAGTATATACAGTAAGCACAAAATTATCCATTGTTAAATAGTGATAATGGCAAGCCTTGACAGTTGTAATTTATCACAGACAAGCTCTCATTTACCACTGCCATTATTGTCTATTGTTGAGTGATTTGCTTTCCAGCTGTATGCGTTTCTGAGAGTATGGCCAAGGAAAAAATTTTTAACAAAAATATCATATGACCATTTGTGTGGGTTGACAGCTTCTTCCATTTGTACACATTCAAGAGTAACTTTGAAAAAGAGTTGTAGAAGGTATGTCTTGTTATAAGTTTTTCACAGAAGACTATAGCATCACTGAATTGTCCTTTTACAATATCCACCACTGCTTGTTTGGTATTCTGTGGCTCTAGGTGTGTGACAAATACTACCACTGGCTTCTGAGCTGCCTTAAAAGTTGAGCTATTCATTTTGCAAATTCTAGACATGATTTTTGTTTTAGCTACAGTCTTCCATTCTCCTCTTCATTTTCTTGTGTTTGCATCTTAGTTTGTACTGGCTGCTGATCAGGTTTTGACTGTACTTGCCTCTTGTATCTGATTTTTGCCACCTGTTGAAAAGAGATGAAGTTGTTTCTTTACGGGTCTTGTCAGGTATACCAGGTTTTTCTGTCACAGTTTCGGCTTGTGTTTTAGTGGTCTTGGCCTGATAGTGTCAGCTTGCAATTCCTTTCTGATTTCTTTTGTCATGCAAAACTTTAACCAGGCATATTTCGGTAACCAATGGACCAAATGCGAATTTTTTTTATTTTGCTTAGTTTTTGCAGAGAAAACATATCTGAAAATAGTGAAAATCTGGGAATATGTGAAAATCTGGGAGTATTTTAGTGAAAGATTCATTCATAACCACCTTTCCTCAGGGGATGGGTTGTGTGTGCAGCATACCTAGGACTCAATGCTCGACAGTCAACAGCAATCTTAGATTGTTCTTCTAGTTCCACAGAAAGATGGGATCAAACAAGATTGGAGATGCAAGTCATGCCACCTGGTTCTTGCAGACCTTTAGGCTGCTTTCCTGTGGGTGTAAGCAGCAGGACTTGTCTTGTTAATCTTTCCTGGGACATTCTGGACACATGGTTGAACCAACTTAGCTGAGATATCTCTATTTGGAAAAGTGGCTTGATGGATTGACATTCAGGGCTTTATGAATTTCATAGCTGTGCACTTTGTGGCGAAGTGTCACACCATGAACTCTTTGTGAAAATTCCAGCTCTGCCACTTGCACATGACATTGCACTTTTTGATTACCCAAGGTTCATGACCATAGGTGAGGATCTGAACAAAAACCAATTTGAAAACTGACGGCTTAGCACTGTTTGAAAGCTCCCATTTTGTGACCACATAGCAAGAAAATAGTGAAAGGTGTCTATTATAATTATTAAGCTCAGTAGTGTTAGTTGCAATCAATGCTGCAATCTCTTTCAAAAGAGATTGTTTAATTTTCACTTTTTCTACTGTAAACCCTTCTAGTACTTGTTGAATTCTCTCTTTTTCTTTGAGCTTTTATGCTTCTATCCTCAGTTGCTGCAGATCTCCATAGAAGCAAGTAGCATTATTGTCAGCTACAGGTAGTGGTTGGAATTTTGTGGTGTCTGTAACCAGAGCCAGTTTTTATTTGTGGACTGCCATTAAATAAAATAGTTTCCATATAAAAATAATGTATTGTGCTGAGTAAAATTGTCAGTTTTTCACTACAGAACAACCATGAAACATCAATACCACTATTACAGAAATTGGAATTCAATGATAAGCTTTCCTCAATACCTGCAATGATGCAGGAAAAATATATAAAATATGTAGGAAGCATGTTTTCCAAAAGTAAGCTTGTGCCTCTACGTTAAAATTGTTGACAAAAGTTCCTGGGCTTTACCCAGATAGCAATGAAGTTTAAGAAAAATCTGCTGTTTCACTTTAATATTTTTACAGAACACATCAGCATCTGAGTTTATATCACACTTACTGGCAAGAGCATTTGGACTAATTTTACTGCCAATTTTTGTTTATGTTATGACATACTGGATTCACTTTAAAATTTTGTGTTATTCTGGAATTGGTGCAGCATTTCACAGTTCACAGTTTCAAGCAAGCTTAAGAGGTAAAGTTGCAGTTTTTAGTGTGACATTACATATTTATTGTTTGGTGGATTGAAGAAATGTATACTGAAAGCATAACATGCAATTAAATAAATTTCTGTAGCCCTGCTTTTGTGACTGGGTATTTTGTATTACAGGAAACCCATTGCATAACATAAGTTTTCCCGAGCACATAAGCAGTGGATCGTTGGTCACACTGAAAAGCAGTGGAATAGACAGTGTTTATCTTCATTCGCATGATCACCTTTACCCACTGAATGTTCATGAAAAAAGAATGCAGCAGGTAATATACTCACAAGGCTAATGACCTCTTTAACAAGGATATTTTTGGGGTTGTTGTTTTTATACATGTTTATTTCTAAAAGACAATTTCTAGGATCATGGGTGCAAAATCTATTTCTTAGTTTTTGTGAAGACGCATGGGTATGGGTATATGGCTGGACTTTCTAGTACACCAATCAAAGTCCTTCATATACATGGTTCATATTCAGCTTTATTTTAAGAATTTCACTCAGTTGGTATTGCATAGTGCATTACTGAACAGCAAATACGACCTTGAAAGTGAGCATTCCCAATAAACCAAAAACCTTTTTGAATGACAATTATCCTGAGTGCTCCAGCTTACCCTGTTACTGAAATAAAATACCTGCAATGAACAATTTCCTCATGATTTTTCGATTTTGAAGTTGATTTAGGATGCAACAATGTTTATTGCTGTTTCACAAAGTTCTATTTTATTGTTGCCATAACACTTTGTTAACTATGTTGGTGGAGGTAGATTACACATTGGGATTAATGCAAATAGTGTAGCTAGCACACAACCAACACCCTAGTGGTGATAGACCCAGGTGTCAGTGAACTATTACCAGGGCCGGCCTTAACACAATGCAACCGATGCAGCTGCATTGGGCCCCGCACCGTGGTGTTTGGGTAGATTGTTGATTTTTGCCAGAAACACCTTGCACTCGAGAAGCCAGTAGAAGCGCCATATAAAATTCATTATTAACAAAGAACGCTCTCGTCAGAACTAGCGAATTTTCTCTATTATCGAACGTTAACAAACGTGCGCAATTCTCGTGTTAGTGCTTTACATCTGCGCTCTACCACGATAACACGGTTGACTGAACATAATGTCAGACAATCACTGCTCAGTGGTGTCCCGCGCCTTGGTCTTGCGTTGGGTCTCGCACCCATGTCTTGCACTGGGCCCCGCACCTGCTGGGGCCGGCCCTGATTATTATTATTAAAAGTTTGTAGCATTTTGGTAAGGTGCTGTTATGAACCCACATCTTGTTGAATCCAACTATAATATAATTGTCCCAGAAAAATTGTTTGGAAAGATAATTATTTCAACAAAACAATGTATGCTACATGCCTCTATGCCGTGTTCAAACTTGTTATTTAATACAGTGCAAATACTGGCCTGAAAATTATGTTTGCGAACCACCTGTTAACATACTGCAAGTTCTTATACATTGGATTGTTAACCACTTGTTTTTTTAGGTCACGGGCTTTTCAGTCAGAGATGCTAGCAACATATGGACTCTTACCAAAGAATCTCACAATCAGGTTCATTTGATATTTTATGTTGTTTGTGTGGTAAACATGTGCGTAAATTGGCCATGTTGCTTGATGTGTGTATCCTGCTTTCATTCATCAGACTCGCATTTATACTAGCGTCCTGCGTGGGTTGAAATTTTCTGTCCGCTCCCGCCCCGCACCCTCAAAATTTAAACCCGTCCCGCACTGCACCCGCATGAGTTTGAGAAACCTTGTCCGCTCCCGCCCCGGACCTGCACTCTTCTAACTCACATCCGCCCCGCAGACCATCCCAACCCGCGCCCGCCCCGCACTTTTTCGGTCTCCAACCCGCAGCTGTCCGAAAACTTCTAAAAACTCATAACTACCGTAGGGCAAGTTTTTGTTGCAATAAAATCTTGAGAAAGATGCATATATTTTTAACAAAAGTTGCATTTATGCACAAGCATTATAAACGACAGTGATTTACTCAAGCGATTTATTTACATATAATGCTAAATATTTCGAAACATTATATCTGGCGAGAAATGGCGATCATTTGCCAACAGTTTACTTAGCATGCTGAAACCTCGCTCCTTTAACAATTTGGCCTACAGTTCTGGACTGATGTTTGCCCAGGTCATTTCTACAATTGCTTTTAGGTCACTATTCAGTTCAAATCGGTTATCAAAGAGAACATAACTACACTGAAATAGTTCTAAAGCATGTTTTTTTTAAATCACACTTTTACATTTTGCGCAGTTGGCCTACTTGATAAAAGTTGCAGTGAAAAGTCGCATGTAAAAAAGAAAAATGTTGCAATATAAAATTCCTGCAACCAGCTAAAAACATCGCACTACATAAATTCTGCGTATTTCAGAAGCTGTTGGAAGCTGTAAAAAAGTTGCAAAAACTTGCTGTGGTGAATGTATGATTACATTGTCCTTGCCACGTAGTGGCGCCTGCAATCTTGCAATCCTTAATTGTGCTCTCGTGTTCGTCTCGCGGCTGTTGCGTTGTGCTTGCGGTCTCGTAATGCAATACTGCAAAGTGTTCTTTTAGTGCAGCTTGTCCGTCCTGCGAGGCATTCGATCAGTTACGCTGTTATGTTTGTTTTGGAGTTGTCATTGCTCGCTTGTTCAGCTCCGTGATTGAGCGGTGTCTTTAGTGAAGTAAAGCCTGGTTTACCGCTGATAGTGTTTAGTCGGATTCGCAGGCGAGTGCACGACACTTGCCCTACTCATGACGCCAAGGCAAGTCTAACAAGCAGCAAAATCAAGCCGGTCATTCTTTTCATTGGAAACCAATCCAAAACTTTTCCATAGATCTGATCCTTCGCAGTCAACAGATTTGAAGTGATAAAAAACATGTTTCAGTCCAGTTGCGACTACCTGTGCGTTAAGCGTTGTCTTATCCGTTTAGAAGGTCTACAAGACTGAATTATTCCTCACCAAGTGCGACGGTAGCATTGGAAAATGTTCCCTTGCCCACCACATGGCAAGAGCCTGAGCTAATGTTTCGCAACAATGGGTTGTTACATCATAATGCAATAATTGCTGCAGGCCTACTGTCCAAAGCGCAATGCTGGCAAATAACTTCGATACATCCACGTTTTTTGCGATTTTTGAGCTGATTAAGTTCATGTGCTTTGGCTCAACACTCAGTTACCAGAGGTGAGCGGATATTGATTTTTCAACTCCTGATCCATATCCGAAAAAATTTTTGCATATCCAATCCTTATCCGAAAATTTCTGAAATTTATTATCCGATATCCATCCGTATTCGAATGCGACACTGGCTAAATACGAAAAAAACAGGCAGTGGTTATAGGTCTGCCAATGGACCTTCATTTTTGAAAACTTATTCATCCGTCGCCTGTAACATAACACTAATCAATTACAAGTGTGCAGTAGACTGCACTACGCTGGTAGAAACGTAGTAAACCTAAAGCCTAAACCTAACACTTAAACCTAAACTGCAAATCTGACCACAAAAGTTTGGAAACTTTTGAAAAAATAAATGAAAATGGCATCATGAAAAATGCAACCACTAGGCTACTTCTAAAACGAAAGGTGCCCGATCGTGGCCAGGGTCAACGCGAAAACCATTTACACAGTAAGACACGTCTACATGACTACCATGACTGCTAATGTTGCAAACTCAGCGTTTTATTCTAACCATGTCACCGCCAGCAGACCTATAGCCACTTCCAAACAAAAACACCCTGTCATTTTGTGAGCCAATCCATAAAAATAACATCACATGTTGTGCACTTTCGATCGGAAAAACAAAAATATGGTGTGTATTTTGCTGCCAATGGAATAGCTCTGGTGTGGTTATTTTTCCATTTGAACTGTAGTGTAGTCTATCCGGCTTTGTCTATTTATAACACTGAGTTCGTGGCGCTAGGAATAGATACGATGAACCTGGCCAAGGGGGAATTCTTGCTGTGCGAGTGGTCGTCGTTTCGGCTCTCAGCATTGTTGTTTCAGCTCGGCTAATAGAGACGACCCTTTTTGTGGGCAAACTTCTGTACTTTTTTTAATATGTTTTGAATATCAGACACAGGTTTGCCATTTTGGTTAGGGTTTTTGGTTGTATGGTAAAGACGATCGGCTAATCCCAGGATATAGTCCTTGTAGTTGTCATGTGACCAATTCAACCAATCTGGTTCAGCTAATTGCAAAAGAGCTCCAGCATTCAATCAATTGGTAAAATAAAGAAAACATATTTTGTAACTCTGAGAGGAGATCACAGTACCAGATAAATATAACAAAAGTATCTAGCATACAAAAACTACAAACTCAAACTGTCTTTTAGCAAAGGTTGACTGTGTAAAACTTCAGGTAGAATGTTCAAAATTCTAACCAAAAAAATGTAGCTTTAGCCTAAACGCTGAAATCGCCGAGTGTCACTTGGTCGATCGCGTCTGATTTTGCTTTGGATTGACAAGATACCTAAAAAGAACATTTTTCAAACAAATTCCAGAAAGTTGCCTACATACAAATTATCCATCAATTGGTTGGTAACTTATATTCTTTGGTGCCTATTGCAGTGGCTGACCATAGGCTAGCTCGGCAGATTATAGCGTGGCAATCATGATTTAGGCGTAACAGACACCTTGTCTTTTGTATCTGCATCAAAGGCGATGGTGCACTGTATTTGTACATGTGATACTCAACTTTGGCATGTGACATTGTATTTGTGACTTTATTACCGACCGGTCGATCGCGAGTTATCAAGAAATTTTCTAGTTGATGCCCGTTGAAGACAAGTTGGCCATTCATGAAACAAACTATATTAGCCTACACAACACACACACATGCCATTCAGCACAACAAACAAAGCAGCATGCCAGCAATATAAGAGCAGCTTACTACTTCTACTTGGCCGGAAAAAATTACTGATGAAGTAACACGAATTACCATTGATTGTGATGAGTGCAGCGCATGCAGACAAAAAAACACTGCCACGATTATTTGTGACATTTTGAATCACTCTGAGGAAAATTTCGTTATAGAAATCAAACAAATATCCTGATATTGTCCTGATCCAATTTTTTTCAAAAATGAATATCCAAATCCAATCCTGATCCGAAAAAATCGCAAGTATCCTGCAGGATATCCAATCCTGATCCTGGCCATGCTCACCTCTGTCAGTTACCCGCACAAAGAATTTCTCAAACCCGCGCCGCACCCGCACCACGTACAACCCGTTCCCGCCCCGCAGCAAGTTCAACCCGCACGCATAGCAGTGTGGGTTCCCGCACCCGCCCCGTAAATGCGGGTACCCGCAACCCGCGCGATGTAACCCGCCCCGCGCAGGACTCTAATTTATACGCAGGATCATGTCATCTGGAGATCTGTAGCTTTTGTGTACAAAATATGCTTGCACACTTAGCAAGGACCATCACAATTCGTTTTTCTGTTGTTTTGAAATACGTGGAAGTGGCATAAAATATGAACTATTAGAAACTGAAGAGTTGGCTGTTGATCTATAATAAATTAGTTTGACAATAAATCCTTTGCTGCAATTTTAAATGTGGAATATTGGCGTTTTCATAGTTTACTTGGATAGCATTTGCTTTGATATCGAAGTTGCTTTTGTGCAAAGATGTGACATACTTTCAAGGATGGTTTGGTTTTGTTGAAGAATGACACTTTTCACTTAAACACAGCAATGGCAAGCCCCTAGTGTGCAAACTAGGGGTGGGTAATTAGCGGCCCGCGGTCAACATGTGGCCCGCCACAGCGTTTTAGTGGCCTGCGGAAGCATTCAGGAAAAATCTTCAAATCTGAAATTTGTTGAAAAGTATGTGAGGTTGCGTTTGTCTCATTAAATTTCTTGCGCTGAATAAAGTGCATTTGCACAACAACAATTGTAGCAGGGTTTTTCTAAGGCGTTTTAGGGACCCGATTCGGGTCCCTAAAATCAGAGAAATCGGGTCCCTACAGATCCATACCGGGTACCTAACATTTTCCTTGAAAAAAAAAACCCTGATTGTAGTAAACCCTTTTCTGCGTACACTTACTGTTTTTTTTATTTATTTGTTTTACGACCAAATGAGAAGGTACGGTCCTTCACAAAGTGGCCTCCGAGCCAAATTAATTGCCCAATCCTGGTATAAACTAATCATTGTATTGCCTAATTCTTCCACACAGTGCATTTTTGTAGTTTTAACATAGTACTTCAGGACCTGTCTTATCTGATTGTAAAAATGATAACTTCCTGGACCAGTCGTTGCTTGCCAGCGCATAGGGCTATGTGTTTTATGATTTTTTGCTGCTATTATAAATTCTTTTACAAATATCAGCATACGTCTTTTCAAATATTCTCAACCAACAATCAGCATGCGACCGCTTGTAAGTTTGCGAGCAATGACAGCAAAATCACAGGCAAATAAAATTTGAACAAGATTTTAAATGCCTAAATGCAGGGTCTCAAACTCAAATTGCTCCGAGGGCCAAATGAGGACCAATAAAGAACCCGATGGCCGCATTATGACACTGACGCGACAATGACAGTACCTGAACCCATGGGCGTCCGCAGAAACTTTTCCAGGGGGCAACGTCGACATTTTGCTTATCATTTTCAAATTGCTGACGATGCAATGTAAATGGACGTTAACGAAACGCTTTACCCTTTCTACACCACAAAGAAAATGTCGCATGTCACGGTAACAATGACAAAAATGCGCTTCGTTGGCAGCAACAGCTGGGTATATTACGATAATTTACACAGTAGACTACCTGCAGATTTTGAACGCTGAGTACTTTTCAAGTAAGCATTGCCATGGTTTTTAACGAAACCACATATTATGACTTTTATTTTACTTTGCAAGCAGGGCTGCACCCAGCTAATGTTTTCGGGGGGGATTGATTGTAGCTTGATGCTGTACCTAGAAACATGAACATGAACAAGGAGGAAATTCCCCGGTTTCTCTACCCCTGATTGCGGTACCTGCTCGCAAGATTTGTCAGCGTCACCTGAAAACAAGAACTGCACGCGTTTGGGATCGCGTCCAAACCGATCAATAAAACGTTGCTTGTCTTTAACGCTCGTCATACACAAACCGGACAAGTAAACCTGTATGTTGACACGACTACGGACAACTTACTAGAATTAAAACACCACACCGGCTTTACAAACTTGAGCAGATGAATTATGAAACTCGCCATATAGCAAATATAGCTTTGCACTCAGTATTCGCTCCGATGTTAGAAATAAACCTTAACAACCAAGACGTATTTCCACAAGCCTGCATAGATGTATTCTGACAAGCCACGTAGTTTTATACTGCGTGAAAGGAAGCTTGCATAAGTGTCATTTGGCACACAGGCACATTGGTCACACTCACAGTTATCACACTAACGATTTGTCAAAGTTGTGGAACCATTCCTACAGATTCGCTCATGCTTCTTTTCACACAGTGTAAAGCTACGTGGTCTACCGCTATCAGCAGTTCGTGTCTTGCTGCATTCAAGATGTCTGCGTTCAAGAGTCACGTGCAACAAAATGCCTGCTATCGTAACATGAAATGACCCTTTGAAGATTTGTTGACATGTTATTGTTGCGTAATAAACCCCAACAGTAGAACAATCCGCTCGCAACTTTTGCAACCTGTCTCTGCAGGCAAAGGATGGGACATGAATGAACTGCAACCTCATCACTGCATGACACATAACTGTGAACCTGGCTCTTGTGCAGTGTGAATGTCATACCAGCACGTGCCATTGCAAGAATTAAGTCAATTAATCGAAGTTGAGTTGCTGACTTCAGGTTTTCTAAAAATTTTTGGTTCTTCATCCCAATTTCCAGGGGAATGCCCGCTTCCCCCCTGCGGACGCCCATGCCTGCACCTTACTAGAAACAGTTTTTACATCTTATTTCCTGCGAAAGGTATCATGAGTTGTAGGCAAGTCATTTCTAGCCGCCTCTATATTCGTTTAAAAGGAACTTGTTCACTCGCTATTCGAGAACTTTTAAACACCAAAGTATAAACTAAGAAACGTGAATGTTAATTATTTAAAAATTCCCCAAAAGCATCGCGGGTCGCGTGTTTGAAACCCTGGCCTAATGAGTGTGTCAATGCACGTAATCGGGGTTGCATAAAAAAATTTTTGTCTGATTCTAGCAGATACCATATTTATTAGATTGTTAGCCGTCCTCAAGAGTAAACCGCACCAAATAGTGTTAAAAATAATGTAAGCCGTCCTGTAAGCCGCACTTGAGCAAAGCTTATTAAGCCTCTGAGATCCTTTCGTGTATAGCACCTTTCGCGCTTAATCGTCAACCCTGGAAATAATGCTCACGCCACTACAACTACGGTCTGTTCATCATAATCCCTCCCGTAACGGAGTGTGCACGTGATGCTGAAAAGAGGAAAGATAATGTTAACATGTTATTGTTGCGCAATAAAGACCAACGATAGAACAATCCGCTAACAAGCTTTGCGTCCTGCCTCTGCAGTCAAAAGAGCCGACATGAGTGAATTGCAAGCTCATCATTGCATGACACGAGAACAGTGAACCTGGGATCTTGTGCAGTGAGTGTCAAACCGACAAATAAACTGTCATTGCAAGACTCAATCGAAATTTGATTGCTGTCTTCAGGATTTCTAGAAAATTTTTGTTCTTAGGCCAAATTTCCAAACGCCCGTTTTTCACCTTTGCCGACGCCTATGACCATAGTGGTGTGTGGATGCGTTGTAAGTCCAACCCTACAGTCTTTGGCACCAGGGGCGTAATGAGAGGGCAAGGGGGCGCAATTCCCCGGGCGCCGAAAAGCCCCCAAAATATCGCAAGTACTTTCTTCAATGTAGTGAATTTGCTTCCGAAAGAGCTCAGATTCAAACATGGGGGCGTCAAAGTTGCTTCTTACCCCGGGCGCCATCTAACCTCGATACGCCCCTGTTTGGCAGGGGCGCAGTAAACACAAAAAGACTGATTAAAGCATCATGCAACGTTTGAATGTGTCTTAGTTAACACAAACTCGTGGTTTCCTTAGTTATTTGTGCGCAGTGGCGTAGCCAGCCCAAATTTTTGTGGGAGAAAAATACTTTGAATTTAAGTGAGCAACACTTTTGTTTGGGACACCGCCTCTTAAAGCACAAAACGACAAGAAATGCTGGAAATTTTGGGGACATGCCCCCCTGGCTATGCCTATGTTTGTGCTATCACGGACTTGTAAGTGAGGGTCCGTTACTTGGTGTAGACGTCGTGTATTTTAGCAGTACGTAGCAATACGTAATCACAATTTGCAAACTCTTTGTGTGCATTGCAAGTTTCGTTTGCCGTGGGCCCCCTCCTGTAGTTCATTACGTCGAGCTGTTTGCATGTTTTCATTTCTTGAGTGCAATGTGTTCACCACATATTACGGCATTTTTTGCGATGCTGGCAACTACCATGTTTTTGTGTTTTTAATTTTTTATACCAGACATCCAGCATTAATTATGGAGATATTGTTCGTTTGACGCATGTAAAAACGAAAGCACGGTTAGCGATTGTCTTGGATGAAAACAGCCGATGGAGTAAAGCTCCTATGTCTTACCGGCAAATGCTTGTTGCAGCAGTAAAGGAGCACCAAATTCCGTTTGGTTCTGATCAGTGGAAAGTGTCTTCCAGCCCAGTGAAAGGTAGCGTTATGATGTTCGGCAAGAGAACACTCAGGCTTTGTATTTATGTTGTTGCATTTTATGTCGTTCAGGTGGCATTCAAGACAAGCGTCATAGACTTTGCGCCATTGGTTGTATCTTTAATTTGGCTAATGTGGCAACAGGATGTCTGCTGCATTCAAGTGTCAAAACGTTGCCAATGTGGGGAGGCCAGCACAAAGAGGCAAGCTTTAAAATATTCATTATCCGTAAAGAGGTTTTTGAATGAAATTGACTTAGTAAAATGTGCGATCCCGTGGTTGATTTAGCAGCGGTTTCTGTCGCGTTATGCCGTTATGGCTTCAAGAGTGAAGGTTACCCTGAACTGGGATGGTAAAAAAATAGTTTATCCAGAAAATTCGATTGCAATCGGTATAAACTTCACAGTATTCCACTGATTTTCGTAATTTATTACTTTTTCTGTTTGCTGCAATGAAGCAACAGTTGGGTACGTGGCGTAAGAGAAAATAATGAGAAAATTTTAAGTATAATCTTATACTAGAATGTAGCAGGCAAAACAGCACTCCAACGGTTCGCCACATGTTTGCATTAATTAATGCTGATTACTTTTCCTTCCATTCTCCTGGTTTCTGTCAAGCTGTCAAAAGCACAGTGTTGTGTTTTTCCAGAACTAAAGCTCTTGGTGACCCAGCTCTTGCAGTGGTTGTTGACAAGCAGTAAATTGAAACCTTTTGTCAGGAAGCTACAGTACGAGATATCGCTTTGTCTTTGCAGGAACGATACACTTTCTTAGTTGCATCCAGTGGCGTAGCAATGGGGGTCCTGGGGGATCCGGGCCCCGGACGGCACCTTCTGGGGGGCGGCAAATTGTTAATTAAAAATTATTTTTTTAAAGTACTTTCACCTCTTCAGTTTTTGTGCTTGGAATCCCTACCCTAAAAGCTTGGAAATATGGTTGTGGAGTGAGCAAATTTATAAAAATCATTACTCAAAAGCCTGTATCAAATCCAGGATGCTAAACTACCTCTGTGCTTGTCTTGAAATCAGGGATTTTAACATACATACTTGGGGAAAACTGGCTCCAGTCCCTGCACCTTCCAACCCAACAAAAGCGATCATCTCCCAACTCCCACCCTGGTCGAAAGTCCTTTGAACAAAGGACGTAGATGACATTCGAGTCGACCACAGGTTAGCAAAACATTACTGGTCCGATAGTTCGAGGGTAAAATTGCCCCCCCCACACTAAAAATGTGATGTAAAAGACCCTGCTTGAAGTCAAGGTAAGTCAAAACTATCTTTTTTTTCTCCAATCGTTCGAACCTTGGCAACGCCCCAATGGTACATCGTAACATCGTCTTATACCGATGCTTTTCTGTAGTACGTTCAGGCATAAGAAAATGGCGTTCTTGAAGCGAGGTGGTGAAGTTGGTGTGTTTGCGTGAGTAATTTAGAGCTGATATTGTAGGTTTGAACTCCACGTAGAGTGAATCAGTGCCAGCCGACAGGTAATGTGGGTTTCGTAGAAGGTTTGGCCCATTTTGATCAACGGTACACTTACCATCTGTAGTCATAGAAAATGTCATTTCAACAAGAAAAGCCTAGAAAAGATGTTGTTCTTGTTTTGATAAATTAGAGGCGAACCTTAGTCTGAAAACTTAACGCAAGGGCAAACGATATGTTTAGTTATGATTGTGGTGAAGGCTTTTATAAGAAAGGAACTTTATCCGAAACAGATGCACAAACTTGCAATGGCTGTACTGAACAAAGTTATTCGGTTCGATTATCATTGAACGTAATAGCGTTGTAATCACTGCTGAGCTATTAACAGGTGGTGGTAGATTTCATATAAACGTCTATTGGTTACGAACGAAGGCAAGGAATAACTCTATGCACGCGTAATTGGCAGAAGCCCAACAACTAGACCAAGTTTGTAGGTCACGACGGAGGCAGAAAGCCAACACTTCTCAACTTGACCAGGTTTTCACTAAGCCTATTTGACAAATTTTATCTAAATGGGTCCGCATCCTAAGAGGTTCCGAGCCACTGGCGACAGAATTAACGTTTGAAGATTCTATTTGAATAAGGACTGAGGATGCGTAATTTTACATGAAATCGATTTCCTATTAAAAATTTGCTGATCGATTCCTTGCTTACACCCATCGTGGAAAGTACACACGTTTGAAGCCTTTCATACATTCTAAGAGAAATAAACCATTACTAAAAAGTGAATTGAACAATAAAACATTCTTTACATTACTGAAATTTGATTGTTAATTTATTATATTTTGGCCTACTTTAGGCAGTTTAAATATTTTGTTTTAGTTAAAGAAGGGGGTACTACATGGAATATAAGCATACATAAATGTTTACATCTGTAGAGTAGGTATCCCACCATCACTTCTCCAATTGGGCACCGCAAAAACACATTTAGTCTTTTGTTTGATCCCCTAGAACAGCTATATCCAACCCGTGAGCCGCATGCGGCCCAGGCGAAGGTTTCCTTGTGTATGTACATGGCAACCAGCCCTTATGTTGATAATCTAAAATTTAATGTTTTTAATATGCAGTGTGCCTCAGTGATTGCGTGTTGCCAGATTTCCATGTGTCCACAGAGGTGCAAACTCATTTCTACTTTTTTTATTTTTACCCCTTTTGTTCTATTTTAACCAGTGGTATTAATTTTTTTTGTTCAATCACCTCTACAGGAACTTTACTTAAAAAGGGCATCCCATTTATGAGTTCAGTGTTGGCTTAAATGAGGTGTTAATTCGAAAATACTCAATGCTAATGAAATAAACGGGCAATGTAGTTAGCAAAAAAAACGAACAAAACTAATGCAACTGCATTTATTGCATTTGCAGAAAAAATGTTATTCATTGCCAAAAACAGTTGGTTCCAATTGCTGCGAACCTTACCCCTGGCTTTTTATTTGTAAGTTTTTTTAAGGAGGTTACAAGTTGGTCAGCTTAAGACGTATGGCGTTTCTACCTCTCTTGTTCATGTCAAGACGATTGCGGTATTTTTTACGCATATGCAGTATTTGTGTGAAACCTTGCTCAGCAACATACGTCGTGGGGAACTCCAGTAATAATAATAGCTTAATTTTTCCCTAAACTTCGGGAAAACACTCGTTGCACTTGATCCAAAAGTCTTACCAACTATGTTGATAGAACATGGCACGGGCTTCATCATCGCTTTGGAAGTCGATGAAAAGCTCCTGGATGTGGAATCACATTCGCTTATGTTAGTTAACTGGCAAAAAGGCACTTCACCCGGTCACTTTCTACGCAATCCAACTTTCGGCGTTATCTCCACAAAAGAAAGGTTGCTTAGCAAGCCTCAAACTACAGGTGGAAAAAAAGATATTTGGGAATTCTTAGCTTAGCCAAGGTGGGGTGGTTGGATTTACTTGCGGGTCTAAGTTATCCCTCTCCTAACCTGCTGTACTGGTACACTCTGTCATTAGTCAGATGAACACAGTACAGCTATATCCACAATCACAGTAAAACCCTCGAACTGACTGAAAAACATGATGATAAGCCCGTTTTACAATTTACGGCTAACAGTAATTAATTTTTAATCGCAATTAATTGCTACGTAAATGGCCTCGTGTTTTTTCAATAGAAGACACTTAGTTTCACCGTTTTACTTAAGGTACGAACCAAAGTTTATAAAACACATGATAACGGATTATAACCTGTTTTGCCCACGAAACAATGTTTTGGCAGTTCTCTATACCGAAGACTGTAAAGTCTTGATTCAAGGCAATTTGGCTAATTTTAATAACACACACAGTTGGAGGGATTTGTGACAGTTCACGGCGAAGTATAATTAGGCTAAACTTCAAACTTTTGATTACTATTCTTAATCGCAGCGAAAGTCGATGTGTTGATTTAGTGGTAACAATCTTATGATTGTTTGACGGACCTTTTTTAGTATCTTCAAAGAAACTGAAGTTTTCCTCCAATGGAGTTCGGCCGATTCGGTATTTTCCGATAGCAATATCAGTATTGGTCGCTTTCAGCCAACATAATCACTGTTAATAAAATGAACTACGGCATACTACTGTATACGAGAAAATTCCATGATTCCGCGCGTGTTGATATGCCTACAGACTTGCAAAATTTATTGCTTGATGTCCCTTGTTTGATGCAACGACTGGGTCAACATACTACAAAACTACTTATTGCAACAGTTTTTTCGCTACATTATCTTGTTTTGAACATCAGGCTTAAATACCTGAAAATTCGTCAGAGCCGCCAGTGCTTGCCTCCCAACCAGCAACACTCTTCGTGGCTTTGGCCAGTTAGTACAGTGAAACGTTACACAGGACAATGTTAGTTTGATTTTTATATCGCCAGTCCTACACCTTGTATTTTATAACCTTTGTTATGAACCATGCAGTCGAAAGTGCATCAAATAATTTTGTTCCAAAGTGGCAAATGTAGTTTTTATTTTTGGAATCAATTCAGAATTTCAGTATATTCTAACTTGCAGAAATCGCCCCCCAAAGGTGATTTCGCCCCCGTTGAATATCACTGATTTACACTAACCTGAGTTCTATTTCGTGGTTCCACTGACACTTTAAACTCGCGTGTAACATCATAGTGGATAGAATGATTAGAGGTGCCAAAAAGTCGTCATCATTGCTTTCAGGATTCGAACCATTTGAGTAGCTTGAAGCAAAATTTTAGTTTGCTGAGAACACCCAGTCATTCAATATGCGGCCCTCATTAGGAGAATGACTGGACTTTTGGCCCATCAATGCATTTCGGCTGGTCAAAGCTGCCCTAAGATGATGCAAAGCCTGGGCAGAATTTTGTTTTAGATGTTGAATAAATCAAAGTTACGTGGTGCGGCTTACCGCAGATTGAAAGTCAACATGGAAGAAAATTTAACGAAATATGCTGGGTCGATAGATGCATGTGTAAAAAAGCAAGAAAATATAGGAAGAGCAAATGATGAGAACAAGCAGCAAAAGCAAGACCCACAATCGAAGAATAAAAAACGAGGCCTATTTCATTCTGTGAATGTTTGATTCTGATGTCCAAGATGTTCCTAATATCTTTACTAAAGACGAACATGATCTTCTTTCATTTTAAATTCTTTTAAGTAAATTTGAGAAATGAAAACGGCGGCACTTTTATGGTCGGCCCCGGGCGGCACTTAGCCTCGCTACGCCACTGGACTTGCATCCAAAGGTGAAACGTGACTGTAAGTGAAATTTTACAACCACTTTCACATCAACTGAAATATTGAACAAAAAAATCAGGCTTACTGGTTGCAACATTGAAAATTATCGTGTTCCAATTTGACCGTTGTTGAATATTGGTTTCAGAAACTATCTACGAATTCATTCCCCGCTCAGGTTTAGCTCAGAACCAATAGATTCAGCTACAGTATTCAACAGTGAATGCGTATATCCGTACGTTCTCGGAAATATTTACTTTTTTGCTGGATAGTGGACAAAACTTAGTTACTGCTGTTGGTACTACAGAAAAATTCACGCAAAAGCGAAAACAATAGGATTTGGACGAAAATATGTGCACAATAATGTTAGGACAATGCATTTTTAACACGTTTAGGCCTAACTATTGAATTTTAATGAAGAAAACAATATTTCGCTTTTGATTTTGCTTATTTTAAAAACTAGCTTCACAGTAACAGCGCAAAACAGTCCTGCCATCTTGAAAAGTTGTTTGAAACAGGTTGGGTTGAAGCGCAAGACGTTCAAACCAATGTGCGTGATTGAAATAAGATAGATTTTCTTTTAAAATGTGAACGACAAAAACACCTTGTTTCACAGATTACTTGCGTAAAAGAGAAGCGTTTTCATGAAAGATGCAGATGGTTTGTCGAAACCGTGGCGTCCCGCGACTTTAACAGCACCTTGAAAGTTTTGCCGGAAATGTCTTTTTTCTCCAAGTTCGTTGAAGCTCACAAAGTTATGCTGTCTTTAAATGCCAAGTTAGTGCTTAGACAGGGAGACAGAAAATCACCACCATGGAAATGGCCTTTGCTCGATCAGGTATACCAACCTATCACGTTTCTTCTTATTATTGTTATTTTCTCTACTCTATGGCTCATACTGTCGTCGCCGACGATGCAGCCATTGCGCATGTTAACGCGAACGCAAGTACAAGATACATTCATGAAAGCAAACGTACGTGCGAACGATACACGAGATCACACGCACAACGAAGCCTGGGCAGAGTCTTTGTTTCAAGGATGAGGTAGAGGTTGCTTCTGCCTTTGGTCCTCCACGAAGGTGTTTCCGTGGCATGGCAGGCCAAGACGACCGGGCTTTACGGAGGGTTGCATCTATCATGGCCGAACGGATTATTAGTATTACTTTTTTATATAAAATAGCTCATTTTTTATAATTTTGTGATGTTGCACCAAGTTACAACGTCAGTTCGCAGATAATTTTTGTCGCGTTGCTTTGCATGCAATTGAAAAATCAGAAATTGCAATTGAATATTTTGCAAATCAGATGCACGTATAATATGCATGTTGGCTCAGATAAAGTTTGTTCAGTCATACTGAGAATTTTATAATTGGCATAAGCGCTCTTAAGACGATGTATGTTGTGTAAAGATATCTATCCAGCATAATAGCTAATTTTTATGTTAAGGGTCAGTTATTCTCCAAACCATCTGACAAGGTTTATCTTTACGGAACACCCCTGATATGGTTTATCAACGTCATCAGCATTGCAGCTTTTATCGTGATACAAGTGAGCGTAGCTGTGGTAGAGGCAAGACGAATCCAATCGAAGAAGTTCCAGCAAACCAAACGTTTCACTGAATGTGATGCCGATGTTTCTGAAATGAATTTAATCTTGCGATCACAGTTCGAGATGACCGTCAAGGCATGCCGATGGTTTCTGATTGCTTATATATTTCATTACTTGCCTTTCTTTTGTATGTCAAGGGCGCTTTTTTTCCATCATTATTTCCCAGCACATATATTCGCATGCGCACTGGCAGGTGCTCTGTTGCATTTCTGCATTGAACAGTTTGCCTGTTTCGCGAGCGCAATGCTACATATGCGTCAAATTCACGTTTATCAAGCCAGTGTAACACTAGTTTTGTCTTCAATCTTTCGCAATTTCTATTCGTACACAGAATATTGCTATGGTGCGTAACAGGGATGTTGTATGACCTTTATCTAGACCAGTGGTTCTCAAGTCTCAACTATTTTGGCCCATCTTTTTAAAAAATATCCGATGGACCACTTTGCCATGCTGACACATGAACAACTAGTGAATATATTGCACACAGAATTGTCGCCAAAAAGTCTTCAATAGAGGGCTTTACGTTTGTGCATTCAAAAATTTGACAGAAACTCCACTGACTTCTAGTGTTTTTATATTTTAATTTGGGGGGTGTTGAAGGTTCGTTTGGGAGATAAGCCCACCAAAGACCCCCGTGGCGACGAGACTGATTGCACATAGGTCAGTGAACTCACGGACATGTTCAATCGCAGTCCATAATACAAAAATCTATGGAACTCTCTGTGTACCACTAGAAAATCCCTGGAGCCGGAACCGGAGCTCAATTTAAAATTTAGGACCGGAGGAGCTATGGCCATTTGAGAGAGTTAGCTCCGGGTCTCTTCCTAGATACTAACTGTTTTGCCAAATAGACTTACTTTACCTAAAACAGTGCTCTTTGCAGCACACTAAACGCGATTGTCACGAGTTACGACCAGGGATGTAGTGCTAAGAGAAGAGGTGTGGGAACGTAGTTACCACCCTACTGCAAACTTGATTTGGGTTGAAGTCTACCTGTAACACCAAACATTGATCAGATGCCCTCACACGCAAAAATCTCCTTAGTTCTCGCAATACGCTACATGTAGAAATTGAAATGAAAATCTTAATCTTAAAGCAACCTTACTATGTGCCAAAAGGTGTGGGAACGCGTTCCCACCCCACTACACCCCTGGTTACGACACTAGACTGCAACAATGGATCTGCAAGACTTTGATGTTTGTTTGGTTGAATAATCGCTAAGGCTGTGACATCGTAGCTGGTTAGCATGGTGTAACTTGTTGAACAATGGTTCTCAAACACTGTTCTAAAATCCGCATGCAGCTCCCAAGCATCCTTTGTGTGGCTCTTAGCAGAGTAACACCTCTAATATTTTGTGTAACAGACTTCGTTAGTGCAATAAAAAACGAAACGTGTCAATTGACTTGTGGTAAAATTTTAGTGCGGCTCATTAACAGAATTGTAGATCTGGATTTGGTTCCCTTCAACGAAATGGTTGAGAACCGCTGTTGTAGAAGTAAAAAACACGTTAACTACCACATCTTCCTTTCTAGTCAAAATGATCAAACTGGGTCTGTTGTAGTCGTTTAATCAGGAATATCTAGAAACTCCTAGATATCCCTGCGTGTAATCTAAAAAGAACTGAGCTATAATGAGTAGGTATATAATATAATATCCATAGCTTTTGTAGCTGTGTAATCATGTTGTTAGCGTGGGGGTATGATTAATAAATGATGCCACTGCAGATTTAAGTGTGAAATGCACGGCACGCCATTGTAAAGCACGAATTTTTATTAGAAACCATTAGGTTTATTAGATTACTGGCAAGCAGTAGCATAACATGAAAGTTACAGCTAATTGGTAACGAACTAGCATTGTTTTGCATAGCAGCACGTTATCAGTTAGGTATACCAAAGCAATGTAAACAAATGTGGACTTATCTTGAAGTTTTCATCTGGATAAAATTGTTTTTTGAGCACGGTAACCGGTCTTGTTTTCGCCTAAGCTTCACACGTTAAACTGTGCTTTACTATGCGATTCATCACTGCTTATGATGAGTGCAAAAGATAAGAAATCAGAAGTTTTCAGCTGTTTTAAAAAGTCAGGTGAATTTATTGCTAGAAGTCATACTATTTCTGTAAACAAAGGGCTTTTAAACACATCTTCGCTTTTGTCTTAGGGTTTTTTTTTGAGGCGGGTCCCTAGAATCAGAGAAAATCGGATCCCTACAGGTCCATACTGGGTACCTAATATTTTCCTTAAAAAAACTTGGTCTTAATGCAAATTTGTGTATGTTTGAAAGAACACATGAGAGAGCTAATCGACTATATGTTTTGCGCTCTTATGGGGTGAGAGCAGGGGTTGCTGAAATGATTACGTAGGCCTAATCAGTTTGTCCTAATACAGTAGAATTCACCTACCACGACTTCGGGTATAACGACAATTTGCCTATAACGACACTTTTTGTCGGTCCCAGCAGAATTCCTACCTTTTACGTGCATTCGAATTCGGCTATAACGACTTCGGTTATGTTGTCACATCGCCTATAGCAGCGATTCTTAACCTGGGGTAAATTTACCTCCAGGAGTAAATTTCATCTTTCTAGGGGTTAAATTTACTGGGCTATAAATTATAGTAAACATACATTTTTACAAAATATAATATTCTCGATTATTAGGCTAGTTAGTTACAGCACAAAACACGCAAGTACATCCGACAGAGCTTTGGTCGTCGATTGACGAGAGGCTTAATGTCAGGCGTCATAGAGCATTATTACCAAGTAGGTTTACGGATATATCATACAAACTGGAGATGCTGCACCTTAGATTATGATTCAGAGTTATGCTTAGTGATACGTTTTCTCTTCTTAGTTCATTTTTACACATGTAGGCGCTACCACATTCATTTGAGCAGCTCATGTACGCAACACTGTTTCTGTTCGCGACCTCGTTTGGAGTTTGTACGTAAAAGGAGATTGAAGCTCTTTCAGAATTAAAAAATCCTCTATTGTGCAATAAATTTCACTGTTTTCACAATGGTCAGACTCTAGCGCCATCTTTCTCTTTCTTTTCACAGCATGCTACAGACTGGACAGTGGACAGCTTTTCTTGTTTTTTTTAGTGAAAGAGTTATCCATGAGTTAAAAATGCAGGTTTCAACATTATCAGTTATTGTGTCGAAGAAAAAAACTTTTCTAGAATGGTACGTGGACTTCGGGTCGGCTTCATCATAACAGACGATGTTCAAAATTCTCAGTGTATCTTTTTCTCTAAAGTGCCTATTAATAATTCGATGAAACCGTCAACTTTGTTAGCTCGCTTTACTCCATCCCACACACGTACATGACAGCCACATGTCTTTGCAGACCAATTGCGTTTAATTTCGTGCTGTGAACACTGCCTATATCAGGGTCTTTTCCGAAGACACGTTAGGATTGGAAGCATCTTGTTGCGTTGCCTTTGCAATAGCAAAGGAATAGAAACCGCACACAATTGGGAGTGACTTATCAAACAGTACACTATGGATATAATCGACACGAGAACAAAAGAAGAAACTTAATAAAATGTATTTATCAAACCATACAGTACGTTGTCGACTGTCGTATAGGAGTTATGTTTTGTGATCAGGGCCGGCACAAACCATTCCAGCGCCCTAGTCAAGATCATTTTTCAGCTCGCCCCATAGCTTATGACGTTATCTTGCTCAGTCAACCGTGGCAGCCAACTGTTTAAACGTAGACAAACAGATTCTCTTTGCTCTTTGTACATCTTAAATTTGCCGGTGTCAAACGAAATTTCTGACCTCTGCGAAATTTCTGACTGGTTATTGTTGGTCAGCTATTTTACTTCTCAGAATAAAGAAATTATGTTTGGCAATTTCTTTTTTGATGTGTGTTGTGTTAATTAAAACTTTTTGGTTAGATGTCAGGTACCCACAGCAAGCTATAGTACGGGAATAACTTTAGCAACTGATAATTTTTTGACTTAGTCTTAGACCTCAACTATTTTTCTTTTTCTCACCCAAACCCAAGCCTAAGCCGACACACTTACCTAAACACGAATCCCTAAGCCCTATAATCATCAGCTTTTTTCAGCGTATATTATGTGTAGGCTATAACATTACTCTATGCATGTGCACATGGCGTGAAGTCAGAAAGTTCGCTTGACACCGGTGCGGCTTAGGCAAGGTCCATTCCAGCCCCCTCCACCCAAAAGATCTTTTTAAGGACGATTTCTTACATCAAACTAATTTATTCGAAGCATTCCGAGTTTATTTGAACACCAAATTCATCAAAACATTATCTGCACAAGTAACAAGCGTCACACCATTCACAAAACCTAAACGCAAAGCCTAAATCCAAAACCTAAACCCAAGACCTAAACCCAAAACCTTAGCCCTAAACCTAAACACTGAACGTCAACCCTAAACCGAAACCTGCTCGGTGGACCCTAAACACAGTGGTGTGTTTAAGGGGAGGCGAGCGAAGCACTTGCCTCGGGCCC
>Ga0210059_1000299_pt1 | contig 57849 bp, 37 predicted proteins | sample Ectturendosymbi2_FD_188042 | JGI IMG/M metagenome (GOLD analysis project Ga0210059, IMG submission 188042) | Ecteinascidia turbinata endosymbiont from Florida, USA - Sample 2 (SPAdes) (version 2) | ecosystem: Host-associated > Tunicates > Ascidians > Unclassified | place: Key West, Florida... | reverse complement strand
TTTTAGATTTTCAAACAGTTTGCCCGCGTCGGCGACGATAGTGGCCGCTTAAGTTATTATCGGCCATAACTGGCGAACAAAATGAACCAGTGAGTCATTGAAGACATCATCGGATCTGGAAGACAGCAAAAATTCTTTTGATGTAGGTTGCGCGCACAGGTGACGTTAATTTGATGTCGTTTTGGGGGCAAACCCAGTTTTCACGTTGCCAAAAAAATGAGTTGCTTCCATTCGAAAAGGCATAAAGGCAGAACTCCAACAATTGGAAAATCTTTATACATAAAAAATAGCTGGAAGAACCGCATCTTTGCGATAGAATCAAAAAAGTTGAAAAATTTTTAGTGCGGGGTCAAACGGGCAATATCCAAAATTTTGGGGTTTCAGCCTTTGAATTAGTGGGGCCAAGCAGTGGTTTGAACAATTAGCTCAAAAGAAGCTATAGACAATTTGTAGGGAGAAAGTTTGTCGCATAAGCGTTTTTCCGTCGAATTTGGGGAAATTGAAGCAAAATGTCCTTTGAACCACCGAAAGATTGCCTGTTCCTACACCTATGATTGGGGGGCGCAACATAGAGGTTCAAGAAATTGTAAATATAAATTTTCATTTTTGCCAACCAATTTTTGCGCCACTGTCAAAGTGGCGCCCACGTGCCATGCCTGCCATACCCTAGATATGTCACTGGTCCAGAAATATATTGATATGATATTTATACATCTATAAATAGAAATCTGCTATTTCTGTGTGGTCATGACATGCCAAAGCGTACGCTTTGATTTCTTCTCAGATTTTTGACATTTGTTAACTGCCTCTAAGATGTTAACTAATAAAATTAGGTCTCAGCCTCCGATGAACGCAAGAGATTGTAATTAAAAACTGGTGTTAGTAACAGTGCAAGTGATTATTAAAGCTTAGGCACAGTTTGAAGGCTTTCAAATATTTTAATTTGTTTTCAAACAACTGAATTTGTTAGCTTTGGTTGCTCTATATGCCTAAAACCGTCAATGTTACTCAAAAGATGCATGCTTTGTTAAACTAAATTGTTAGATTTTATTACTTATCAAAAAATACGATTATTTGGAAGACGTTTATGTTGAAAAAACAAGTTTAATTTTGTTCAGTCTCTTGCACTTTAGGAAACACCAAGAACTTTATTACTTTTCTTGTTGATATATAGCTTAGAAAGCACTGGTTGTTGTTGTTGTTGGACTTGTTTTTGTTGGCTTCTTTTGTTGCTGTTCTATTTCAGAATTTTTCATAATGTGTTTTGTGCTCATGTTTGAAAAATTTATGTAAAAATGAAAAGGAATTTTGTTTTGTGTTTGTTTGGTCATGGCATTCGCATACGGTCAAATATTTCCAAGGACTTGCCCAAGTACTACCGTATCAGCCTGCAGTAGCTTCTTTGCTGAATTTCAACAGCGTTTCGAACTTCAACCAAATGATAGGTTGTATTAACAAAATGAGGTATTCTAAGATTTACCTTGCATCGCAGTGTAAAAATCGGTTAGACGCAATTAAAAACTTTTCTTTCTGCTTGTTGCTTCAACTGTTCAACATGCTTATATTTGTTGCGTTCAAAAAATTAACTAAAACTTTTAATAAAACAAGAGGTATCATTCAAGTGTAGATATTAATAGTATCAGCTTTTTTTAAAGTAAGCAGACTGAACTTTTTTGCTTCTTTCACGTTAACAACATGTTTTAAAAAATCCGTACCATAGTGACATGTGTGTCTTTCTCTGCAAAGCAAGGTGCACGAAGTTCATTTCCTCCAAACTGGTAATAGATGTAAGGTCTGCGTATTTCATTTTGCAATATCTCCTCGCTTCGTAGTACGACCTCCGGATGCGATTACTAAATTTTCACAACAAACAAAACGGATTCAGTCAAACTGAAAACAGCCGCTCGCAGAACGTGTTTGCAGTGAGATATAATTTGCACTAATGAATAAAGCTTTTTTATTTAAAAGTTTGTTAGAAAGTACATTTTTGCTTTTTTTAGCTTATTTTAAGTTGGATGGTAGCCCTTCACCTTGGTTGCCGGTAGTTTTCGGTGAAATCCAGGTTTATAGCGTATTTTAGCAAACTCCATAACTCGCAAGACTGGGCGACTCTTTTGAGGATTTGTACAGCTCTATAGCACAATCGACTGGCGAGAAAAGAAGTTGCAAAATGGAGCGAAAATAGCGGCTCAAGCAGAATTTGTAGGTACGATATATTCGTATACCGGCAGCAAAGGTTATAAAGCTGTTTTTTTATAAGTTTGTTAGAAAAAATTTTTGCTTTTTTGGCTTATTTTAAATCTGATGGTAGCACTTGGTTAACATGCTCTTTAAAACAATTTATAGAATCCTGAACTCCGTACAAATCCAGAGCACTTTGGCAAACTAAGTTCACTTCAAAATCATGGAATCCTTAAATTTCTGAAGCAATTGTTTCGCATATTCAATTTTGTTGAAATGTTGCAGCAAAAACAAAGTATACCTGAAATAGTAGCATGATCCATTAAAAAGTAACCAATTTGTGTCGTTATTGCAGGAAGGAAAAGGTGCTGAAGTTGGAGCTATGGTTGTTGTGTTGGAAGGGAGCGCTCCGTCGCCAGGGCTGCAAACATGAACAAGATCATGCTCAGCGGTTCAGCTTTGGTAAAAACAAACGATATTATTGACCACAACCAGAAAGGGGAAAAATTCGCGTAACTTGTTGTTGTACCAAACAAATAAAGAAATTATTGGCGCTTTCACAATGGTTGTGAAATTCTGGGAGGGGGAATAGCTCGGTTGCGCACTCTGGTTTTTGGCCTGACCACAATTTGTGAGCGGGAAAGATGCCGTAGAATAGTTCACAATAATCTCGAAAACCCTACATTGTTTGGTTTTTCAAACCTGAAACTGACATTTAAAGAAAAAAACGAGACAGTTTTTGTGAACCAATTGAAATGTCTGTGTTAGTTGAAAGATTCGTTTCATTGATGGAAATTACACTTCTCAACATAAAGCCTGGTTAAATGATTGACAAGCCAAGCTTTCTGCGCAGAAAGAATGGAAATCGCCAGTTTTGCTTTGTATGAAATTGTTTTAGTTTGGTCTTTTTTAATACAAATTTGAAATCGCGTAGCCATGTAAAAGGTACAAACATTCAGGATTTTGCTCTATTTAAAAGAAAATGTTTTTGGAGTTACAAAGTGAGGTAATTTTCAGTGAAGGAGGTGAAATAGTGGAGAACTATTTAGGAACTAAAAATTGTCCTATGTCATGCTGGATGTAGTATAAAATCCCTAAAAATGTAAAAATACGTTTGAATAATTTATCTGGTTACCAGGGCTACAGGTTTTTTCAAATCGTAACTTTTTTGTTTTTGATCACAAGCTTCAAAATCGTATTTTAAATTTTATTATGAAAACACCATTCTGTACAATATTTACAAGTTTTAGATCACAAAAAGTTGCTTTTCATTCACATTTAACCCACTCAATCTGACACATCCAGTTCCGTAAATTGTTGCAGTTCCCGTCATTCCACTTTTTCCTGCGAGGATAGTATTCAGCACAATCTTCGTTGTTGCCCATATTGTTGGGCTCTCCATCGTTCCATATGATAAAATCGGTAAGAGATCCATCTGACCATTTCCAGCTGTGAAAGTAGACAAGAATGTTTTAAATTCTTCAATGCAGGGTGGGCAATTATTTTTACTTGGGGGCGGCATTGAGAAGGTCGCCTTTAGCAGAGGGCCGTGCCTTCTTATGGGAGTAGAAGCAAGCTTCGATTTATAGCCTCAGCACTAATATTTACTATGGGAAGTTGAAGGAAATTTCAGATTTGAAGATATTCTTGAATCCTTCTGCGAGCCACTGAAAACGCTTTGGCTGATCACATTTGGTCCGAGGGCCGCTATTTGCCCACCCCTGCTTTAACGTGTGAAACGAAAATTGCATCTAATTTAATTGCTTTTTTCAAGGAAAATGTAAATACATTTGATATTATCATTTCTCAGAAAGCTCCACTTACAATTACGAACACAGAAGAGTACTTAATTAAATTATTGTTTTTCAGCAGAACAAGATTAGTTCATAAAAAATTTTTGTGAGTTACAGGCGTAACCGATCTCTTGAAAAAATTTCCAGCGCCACAAGAAATGATGCAAACTGTTATTTTTTTGCAGGTGCTTCTTGTTCACACTGCAAACACGTATGGAAACGCAACAATTCAAAGTGTATATTGCAATAGAAACAGACGGCAACGACTGAAACATTCGTTTGCAATTTGAGACTTAATCGTGCAAGAATTTGTATAAATGCATTTAAGTGATCATTTTAGTTTGTCTTAAGTAAATTTTTAAATGCCGAAAACCTTGCATAGATACTTGATTCAAGTAAAAGGTTTTCACCTATGTGATTTTTTCAAACGAGTGATCAGCAAATTCACCTGCAGTATGTGCCCCCATTCTTCAGCATGCAAACTCGTTATAAAATGTGCGAGTGAGAATGATATACCTACTACAAAAATGCAAAACACATATTCATTAATGAACGCATTGAGAATTCTTTCTACAATGTATGCTGATGGTACCTTGTATGCCCACATGTGCCCATATTGCACAACGCAATCAACTATGTACATTTTTTGACATGTCCGTCCACCGGCGCTCAAGCGATGGCACGTAGGGACGGACATGTCCGGCTACGGGCGTCGAACGTTTTAATGTCATGCGCTACCAACAGTTCCTTCGAGATCGATTGATATATCGACACGTCGTGTTCGACGGATTGAGCACCACTGATTTAATCAAGACAGAAAGAACGCCAAAGTTTCTTGGTAGGACCGCAGGCCTTGAGATGAAATGCAAACCAGCCAGCAACGAAGCGGACGTACTCATCTACGTGCTTATCTTAGAAAATATGGTGATTTGAGGGCGCTTAATAACTACAGCTGTCTTTGTTGCGACACGACTGAGTTTGTACAAAGTCTGATATCATTTGCCACGGTTTGTTTTGCGTTCTGGCTAGTCTTCCATCTCTTCCGCACACCGTGCGCCTAGTTAGAAGACTACAATACCAAATCACAAGGTCTCCGCAGTGCGCACAACACTAGCGCGAGTTAAACTCCGGATCAACAGCACCGAAGCGTACGCGCTTGGCACCAGGACCACTGGCTGGTGTTAGCAAATGTACGTACTTTCCTTCTTCATTCAAATCATTTAAACCAAGCCAAATGGCTGAAGGCACCCAGGTGGGAAGAATCGTGGTGGTGATCAGGCTCAACTGTCCTTGACTATGAATGCTGACAAGATCGCTTGATGTTCCAAAGTTTTTGCAGTACTCCCGCGCTTCTAGCCACGTCTTACGATCACGCCGAGACATTTTCACGAAAGCTTTGTAACACTTTCCTCCAGGGGTTACACTCTGCGTCAAAATTAAGGAGGGTGTCGATTTGTGATTAGCCGCACGACGTTTATACTTTTTTGTAGTAAGATGAAAACTGAAAAACCATCTAATCTGACGGTCTAATGAACACATAAATGGAATCACGTTTTGCACATAACATAATTTAAAAGTTTGATTTCAATGCCAGCCGAAAGTAGTCATTAATTCAAATGCTAGCAACCTAACACAATCAAGCAGAAATTTATGAAATTTTTTCAACATGGTTTGAATATTCTAACAGTCTGATCTTGAGTCAAACATTGAATATTCATGGCTAAAGAAAACTCTGTTGCGACCTTCCATCCGTCCAAGCATCCTGGCGGGGATACAGTTGTTGGAGGAGGAGGTGGAGGCGTATATCCTTCTCTAGGTAGCATGCAAACGAGATGGCGCTTATCATAGCAATTGCCAACTTTCCACAGTCCTGCTTTACTGCCTGCGGTCATGTATACGCACATTCCAACTGCAATGAGAAAGTAATTGAATACAGCTTACCATTAAAATAGATTTTGCAGCACCAAAAATTTACAATTGTTTTAAACATACTTTTTGCAGAGTGTACTTTCTGCATCAAAGAAAAATAACCATAGTGGTTGCGCTTCTAAAAAAAGGCTAAAAGCGCTCATGCTTTTGAATCTCTGTTTCATTGAACCTAATGTTTTTTCCAAAAAAAAGAAATTATCGCAAACTATGACATTGAATTATTTAACTTAGAAAGATTTTTGATAATTTTGTACTTTACACTTATTCCATTTCCACTATATGCTAATGTCTTCGTTTTGTATTCAGCGATAATTGCTAATTTGCCCTGGCATAATTCAGGCTACATTTCGAAAAGTATGTGTTTCTTTGAAAGCATGACATCATATTTAACCTGATAAGAACGCACAACGCAACAGCTAACGACATGAGCACTTGCAAGCTTTGCTAATGATGAAAGCAATGCTTTACGAAACGAATATGTCTATAATCATTTAGTTTGAACCAGTACTTTTGGCTGATTGTTATTTCCTAAACAAATTTGCAATACTTCCAAACTTCACGCTTTAAAATATTTGACGTTGTTGAATAAAATGGCAGAAAACAGTAAGCTGCAAAAGAAGTGACTAAAGGGTAGATATATTTCCACCAACTACCATTAACAAGCCAATCACGTCAATTGTCAAGTCAATGTTGAAATTAAGGTAGTGTATCTTCTTTCACCCGTACATTTTACACGCAGAAAGAGAAAGCACTCACTTGCAGCTGGGTTCACATGAACAGTGCTAGGCTGATTTTTGCCCCAGTTTGTGTAGGTCATTTTTATGGACTGATTAGGAGCAGTGAAGTTTGTATCGAAGAAATGCCAACCAAGTTCTGGAGTTTTAATTGCAAGTATATTGAGGTGGAATGTTGCCGCATTGTCGTACATGGAAGCCTTGCTCGCAAGATAGGCCTGATCGTACCTGCAGTTGCGATAGCGTCAAAATCCTTTTTCAACAGCTACTTCAAATAAAAACAAATCGCCAATGAACAAAAAGTTGAAAAGTTCTCGTCAGTATTTGCTTCTTGGAAAAAACATCAACACACCACAAAAATTTCAGTAGGCTACGAGAAAGATCTGAAAATAAACACTCAGTCATATCACCAATATATGCAAGATGAAATCAATGAACTTGCAGAGACGAAAATGCGACATGGGCAATCCCCATTGGCAGTTCTTTGTCATTCGTTGACGTCATTTTACTTTGGTGTTGGCATACTTTTTTCTTTGTTGACTATTGTCAATTGATAACGTGATAAGTTTCGTTTAAGATCGTCTCTCTATATATAGGGTTGTTGAGAGATACTTTTAAAAAATTGGTATAATTTAGTGCATCATTGTCTAGTCTTTGGCGTTGGGCCATATTGAAGCTTACTCAAATTTTACTGAGGTTTGGAGTTGCACCCATAAGAGTTTTTTCTTAAATCATTCCAGCAAAGTTGATGCAATTTTCTTATACCTCATGTATGTGTGTCGGCAATAAATATGTTTATATTGAACGTCTCCGAACATGATATTTCCCCCATCGAAATTGAGCAAACGTCTTGTGATGGAAACAAGGCTAGAGTTATGAATTTGAGTTGCGGTTTACGTTGATTAAGCTTAATACATTCTGTTTCTAGACTTTTGGTTTAATTTTTCCTTAAACTGAATTTCTTTCAATGCAAGGTAGGCTTTCATCACAAGAAACACTGTTCCCAATAAAACCCATTGTTTAAGTCTTTGAAAGCTGATCCTGTCGTACTTCGAGCACAAGTCCACCACCATGCTTGAAAGCCATAGAACCCTGAAAATGTTTGTGCATTACATTTACGGGAAATGATATCACCCTCAAAATTCCAGCTATTTTGAAGTGATGAAAGGAAGGCTAATACTATAGGAACATTTGGAAACAAATAAATCCACCTAGTATTGGCATCGCGGCAGGAAATGCCTGACGAACATGTAATATTGGCTCTTTACTGTGCATGTCACAGAAAATGCAGGTGTCCCGGAAATCGCAGGAACGGAAACTCAAGATAACGCTACTGGCATTGCAAGTATCTGTAGTACACATACAGGTTCCAATTTATCAAAAGTATCAGAAATATCTTAAAGTATGATATGCCTTCAAGCTGTCACGCTCAGTGCATTTGCATTCAAAGTTCTACGAGCAGTATATCTTTTGTTGGTATACCTGACCTATTTGACTTAGCTTTGATATTTTCAGAGATGTGACCATATCACATTTATTTTCACAGACACCAGTAGTTATTTTTGTGTTTTTTTTTCAGCAAAATATTAGTTTGGCCGATATGAACCAAACCTGCGGCAACTTTTCGACTGAGGATTCAACGCAAATTTCTTGGTTTTTAAATGGTTAAGCCTTACCTGTAGAGAAATGCCAAGTATTTAAATGATTCTTTCCTATAAGTGAAGCTTTTCGACAGAGACGTCTGTTGTGTAAACGGAAATGACATATTATTTGCAATACCCATCGATTTTAAGACAGCTATAAGTTGCACTAATGGCAGCTGTAAGTTGCACTAAAACACTAAGGAGTTAAATTTTACCGGTGTAGTTTCGAGTTTTGGGAAAAAAAACAAGACATTTTTCCAAAGCGACATGTGAATCCCAAAACTAACTTACTGCATTGTAGTATACTTCGTTTCCAGCTGCAATATTAGTGCGTTTATTTTAAGATAGACGAAGTGAAATTTAACATCTTGCATCAGATCTGCTTGGTGGTAAAAAAGTATGCTTGAACCTACACCTTCAAATTTGTCGGAAAAAAATTCAATAATTCTGGTTCTTTAATTTTCAAACTCTTCAGTGTAACATGGACTTACTTGTAGATCCCAGATGTGCAAGTCATTTCCAATCTTGCAAATGGTTTTCTAGCATCATAACAGAAACTCTACTTTGGAAAAATCAGGATGGTCGCATGCCCAAGGATATCCTTCACCGTGAATTCTATAACACGCCACATCTAACTGGCAGATCAAACTGCGCAACAAGGACGTCATCAAGCCTAACATGGCCGACTTTCACACCTCTCCACAGTCCTGGAAAATACTTGCTGCCGGCCGAGACAGAGAGCGTACCCCCCTGAGTGACGGATATTCATTTTCAGCTACAAACCACGTAGAAAAAATGGAGGAGCGCCTACAGCTCATCGTCGTCAACGAAGGGATGAGCCATAGTAGTAGGAGTAAAAGCGCAACACGGTACTTTAAAATGTTCCGGACATTGTGGCTTGCAGGATTTTTATACAGATTTTCCAACCAGTCCCACTATGGGAAACGTTAGGCGTTATTCAGTTTTTGCAAGTGGTACCAGAACCATCTTGACTCATTTAAAAATAAGCATGAGCTTGATGTTCAATATTTCAACCTTGAGTGGTAATGCAAAAAGTACATTTCATCACGAGTGTATTTTTTCTCACTTTTTCCTTGTTTGGTGATCAAGGCGGGAACGGCAGCTCTTAGAAAAAAAAACGGCCTCAAGTGCTGGGGACAGTTCATTCAGAACGGCGGTTTGAGCATCGCTGGGTCAGCAGCTAAAAATCTATCCCGGGAAACAAAACGTACCTTGCAAACATGTGGGTGATGCAACAGAAACCCAGTTAGACAGAACCGACAAAATTACTGAAAACACGAAGATGTTGCATTTGCCCAAAAACAAAACAACGAAGAACCCCTCAATGTTGCAGCAGCGATGCAAACTGCGTGGAAGCATGCTGCGTTCAACACAGAATTGTCAAATACTAGGTGTAAATTGGCCAAAGAAAATAACATGTTGATTCTAAGAGCTGTCGTCCCCGCCTTAATCATATGACCAAACACGAATAAATAGAGAGTGAAAAACTCCCTGTTAATCGGATGTACCTTTTTCGTTGTAACACAAGGTAGAAAATGTTGAACACAAGTTCATGTTTATTTTTAAATGAGTCTGGTCCGACTTGCAAATGTTAAATAACGCTAAAGTTTTTCCGCAGTCGGACTGGTTGGAAAAAAATACATGAAATGCCTGCAAGCCGAAAAAACACGTTTGTGAGTGTCGTGTTTAGTTTACCCAAAGTAGATTTTCTGTTATGGTATTACTACTAGAACCCCATTTGCAAGATTGGAAATGCTTTGCACATCTCGGATTTATGAGTAAGTTCACGTTACACCGAAAAGTTGAACAGGAAACGAACCAGTATTACTGAATTGCGTTTTCCATAAATTTGACAGTATGAGTTGCAGAATTTGGTATGCCCGTGACTGTAAAAATGCATTAGATCAACGTTTTCGCGGTGTTACCTCTCAATTGGTTGGCATTCGGCAACTCACAATAGATCATTGCCACAGTGGCGGTTAATCCTTTGTTTGCTTTCCTCAAAACTCGACAGTGGCAAATTTCAAGGAAGTAGAGTTTCCGTGCATTTCAAAACGAGCTAACCAGAATCGTTGCACTACAAACACTTCAACATAGATAAATTTTGCAGTGAATGAATTGAGGCGCCTAGCACTAGCACTACTATGCAGAGGTTCAGTAGATGCATTAATTATTTCAGGCTAAAGATGTTGAAGAACAGCATTCACGTCTTTGGTAAGATTCTCGTACAAGAAAAGAGCAATTGATAAATTAGGTTGCTCATTAGATTACGTTTATGCATTTCTAACATTGAAGCTTTAAATGCTTGCTACTTCGGAATAAAATAAACCGTATGAAACAAAAGGTTAAAGCTGACGTGACAGGAAAAGGCGAACTTTTGTGAGTTTGTTGCAACTCTACAAGAATGACCCTGTTAGATTTACTTTTTCACAGTACAGAACAAACGAAATTAGTTGCACTGCAAACAAAATGTGGGAGTTATCTGCAGAGTGATTTTTTGCTAGGTCTTTTGCTAGGTTATGGCCATCATAATGAGAATTTTTTGTTTGCTTTTGTTAAGCAGGACAGACATTCAATGTAGTTTGTTACGTATAAAAACATAATAGTTAACGTTGCCATCTGTGAAATGCAGGTTGTCTTCTGTGAAGAGTTTTTTTTAAACAGTGCCCACACCTCGTTAGTGCCTAGTTTGTAAAAGATAGGATCAGTTGATAAATGGAAAATGATGTCGCACCTTAAAACAATAACAATCTAAAGCAGAATAAAGAATAAAAGTGCGTGTCTAATAGCGACTTGACGTTGAAGCAATGAGTGCTAAACATGCCGTAGGCCTTTTTAAACAAAGTTGCATAAAGTCTAGACAGCAGTGATGAAAAACATCTGAACGCAACGCTTCCTGTATTCCGAAAATAACTCAGCACGGACCGGTGACGTCGCGTTCCTTTTTTTTCAACAATCGCTGATACATTATGAGAGAGACAGATTCATAGTCTCACATGACTCAGCTATAATTAATCAGACACAATGCAAAAAGCCAGCAGGCAAAAAATTAGGCAATTTTCTCAGCGGAAATCAGAATAAAGGAAAAGACTGTGGCAAAAGAGCTGATCAATGTAAAAGAAAGATGGTCACTGTGCTGTATGAGGTTGGTGAATGAGGCTGGTTACAGATGAAACAATCATGCCTATGTGCACGAGGGAGTGGATCTATTCTCATTGAGAAAATTCGCGGGGTGATAAAAAAATATCAAATACGGCAAGAGCTAAAAAATAGTTGATGAAGTAGAAAAAGAATGGAGTGTAAATTTTGTCCGTAAAATTGGATGCGTGCAAGGAAATGTAACAATGAAAAAAAATACATATAAAACAACAACTTACATTATTCAGATTACTAAAACCAATAGGTGTAGCCTTAGTTTTCTCCTGGAGTTTAATGTTAAGTAAAAACATAATTATTTTTCATGTTCACTTAATATACGTTTCTTAAATTGCCTTTTGCGAGTAAAATAGCAGAAGACTTAACGGAGTCTGGTATTGGAGACACAACTTCTGAACCAACAAATGTAAAAGAAGATTGCTCAGAAGATGAGTTAGCTCTAGGAAAAATCAAGTTGTTATAGATGAATATCCTTGTGGAGCGAGATTGAATGGAGCTGATTGCAATGAAATAATCATCAACATGGTTTGGAAGCAGTTTGTTGTAATAGGAGTGCATGAATTTACCTACCGAGAATGTATGAAGTGTGGTTAGGTATCAGATGTTAAAGTCCTGTAAAGATCCTTCTGAGGAGGTATGTAAAGTTGGTCCCATTAATTTTGCATCTTTATTGTGAAGAATGAGCTATTTCCCATGTGCCGCGCTAAAGTCTACCAACGTGCGTGGTTGTCAACACTTAGACAAAAATGATGTAAACTTAAGACTGAGGATACATAGTGGTACGTGAAATAGATTTCCAATCAATATAATTTGCTTCCATAGATTTGTTTGTTTGTCACTTTTGTGATACTACAATGGTCACTTGAATACAGATATGTGCAAGTTTGAATTATCACAAAAAAAGAAAGGAAACCAAGTAGGCTGATTCCACGTAAAGTGAAATAATTTGGCAAATAAATAATCAATCGGGTTAGCCGGAAACAGTCGAGAAGAGACTCGATTTGGGCCTGTCTGGGCGGTGGGCATGCCTTGGACAAAACGCTGTGAAACACATGAAACCAACTGACCAGGTGGACGTAAATAAGAAGCTCTGGACAAAGTGCTGCAAAATTCATCGGTCAAACCAGATCTGACGAAAAGTCTAAATAGCAGTGACGCACAATTTCGGATCAAACACGCCAAAGTTTCACCGATCAGGTGAACTCGATTGGAACATAAATGTTTCATCGGATTCAACATAACACAAAAATTCGACCTTCCCACAACAATAAAAGCATATTTTGATAAACCTGAAAGCAACATTGCATAAACAAAACACGATTTTGTAGAGACTTACAAACTCGAAAATTTGGAAAAGAACAATATTTCGTAAAATATTTCCAAAGAATATATGGGTCAGCGTAGGTGAGAAATCACACATGCACCGCGTGCAGATCACAATTTGCTCACAGAAATTCCCGTAGAAAACTCCATCTATTGCTACTAGAATTATATACTGCATCCAGCAAAAAAACTACGTTGCACCAAATCGATTTATTGAAATGTATATCATAAATAAAATACTACCGTATTTAACAAAGGAAAAACCTATATATTTGTTTACCTGTTGTGGGCTACCATTATTTTGCTTAGGTATCCATACGAATTCTGACAGAATTTGTAAGCATCAGTCCAGTTTACAGTTCTTTGTTCAAATTTGTAGCAAAACGATTCAAAGCCATAAAAACCCTGAGGGCAGCCTGTAATGACAAAAAGTTACAGTAATTTCAAAGAAAAATTTAACTGACACGAAATAGTTTTCAATCTTGAGCATTACCGGATGCAGGTGATACTGTGGTTGTGGTGGTTCCGTATGCACCTATGAACAAAATAAAAGTGATAGGTTTTCATGAATACGATTTGCAGAAGGAAATGAAAAGACTCTGTTTATTGCCAAAATCAAGTCGGACTTATAACGCAGTTTCAACATTTTGGTATATTGGAAGATTTTTTAAATTTTAAAAACGCTTGGACAATTTTGATTCTATAGCATGTCATTTAGTTGTAACAGTCTGATGCGAGCCACTTGGTTGACTCGGATTGTGTACAGGAAAGCACAGCTTGTTAATTCTGATTTTGACGACTGTATTTTCCAAAACATATGCCATGGAGCAAGAATATTATTGACCAAGATTCATGCCTTTTGACTACTAACGGAAATGAATCCGATACCGGCTCATTTTGTCATTGGCTCTTTAAATAGTTTATAGTTGTTATATTTTTAGCTTGACTTATCAAGGAGGCTGTATAACGGGAATATAATTTCCACTAAAATATCCATCGTTTGCACATAACTTCGTCTGAAATGCCTTAAAAATTTTGAACAATATGAAAGAGATCGCAACGCGCAGCAAATATTTTGCACAAGTGAAACGTGCTCAGTCTTAATTTCTTCGAAGCTTTTTTGGTACTGCGGAGAAATTTTGATCTCAGGGGTTACTTTATTTGCTCTGTGTTAAATGTTGTGTATTGAGTTTGATCTTCAAAACATAATCAACTTACAGTATATCACATGTGGGTTTCCTCGTAAAAATAAAAGTTTGAAAACTCAAAGGTAGAAGTACCTGGAGCCACTGTTACTTTGCTTCCAGGCTTGCTCTGACTACTTTTTCTTCCAAAGCAAGTGCCTGTTAATGGAGTCATGTCTCCAGGTGAAACAGTCTCTGTAGGATTCTTCGAACACAAGAATTGCAACTTCGTTGGGCAGTACGTGTCATTCCATCTACCATCACTAAGAGACATCTGGACGCAGTCGCTTGTGCCTGGATTTTCGAAACATCTTGCATCCATCGTCGTTTTTCGAGATGTTTCGTTAGAAAAAATTTTAATGAACAACCCCGATTACTCAGTAAAAACACCCGTGGTCGTACATGTGCGCGTGCACGCATATATGCACGTATATATGCGCATTTATATGCACGTATATCGAGGCAAAAGCAAGTTGCATACTGAAGATTCAAACGAAACAAAGGATTTACGTTTTGTATTTTGAAAAATTGTCAAGATAAAATATCAGTAGACGTGAATCAGTAACAAACAGGCCATATCATGGATATCACCTTGTAATGCAAGTCTTGATGCAATCCAGTAGTACACTTTCATACGTAAACATGACCAGTTGGTCTGGCCACGCTTGTGCGAACTCGATTACAGTTTGTAAACAACATAGGCAACTGACTTTTACTCGCTTTGTAGGTATGAAAAAGAGGATATGCATGATTCAGTTAATGTTAAACAATGATTCAGTGTGCAGGCTTTGAAGCAAATAGGAAACTGCTGAAGAAGCGTTGAAGCATAGCCCAGCATTCTGTTGTACAACAGCACATCTTGGTAATTCAGATAGCTTACTACTGAACATTCGCAGAAAGCACATTTTCTGTACTTTGATAGATTTTGCTTTGGCTCAATAGGACATCTACTCCGCGACAAACTTGCACTATTGCACAAGAAGCAGTTTTTCAATTGAAAACCACAGCAGCTTGTATCAGTATTTTTTTTATTTTTCTATACAAGGAAATTGGAAAAATAAGCTTAATCTTCGCAATTTTATTGCTTTAAGCGTTTGTTACTGGAACATAACGACATTGTTCTTTTTGCATGCAACGCACTGTAATCCAGACGTATAAGATATTTTTGATCATCTTCAGTAGATTTAATTCTTCATCAGGTAAATCAATTTCACGTTAACGAAAAATCTGTTGGGCATTTAATGTCGTCGCTTAAGACTAAGTTTTAGCTGTGTGGCCTTGGTAATGTTATCAACGTTGAGAAAATATATATTCAAATGGTTCAAGATTTGAAAATTGTTGTGAAAAAGATGTTACTGTAGGGTAACTTCCTGAAACCTCCTAGAATAGGAAAGAACTAAAAATGAAAATACGGGTGTACAATGTGATAGCAGTAGAGCCTATAAAGTCATACCCTGCGTATCATCTGGCTGATCCTTTCCCCAGTAAGTGAAGGTAGGTTTTGTACCATCGTCCCATTCAAATTTCATTTCATGACTGATGTCATTAAATCCAATCCAAAGAGATTTGATATCTGCATAAGCACATACTAGAACACAATAAATTTGCATTTAAGACTAGCAGTAGAAACAGCTTGGTGAAAAAATGCATTTAGAAATGCATGTTTTGCGTGCACACACACAACTTAGCATGGTTTTGAAAATAATACGATCTAAAAAGAATAATGCATTTCCGTCCTCGTAGACCTCACCGCTTAAAAACTTAATTTCCTGCATCCAGTACAGTACTGAATCGAGATCATTTTTGGACGATATTCTGGCAAGGTTTGCGCCACTCTGTTTGCATCGTTGTAGAGCAACTTGCCACGTGGATGGGATTGTGCAGCCAAGTCGAAAGCATCGTCCACCAATGTCGCGCCAGCCTTTTTGGCAGTACTTTTTCACTTGAGAAAGTACAAGGAAAATGCTTATTTACAAATGCTGAACATCATTCAAAAACATTTTCGTTGGCTTGTGATTTTTCCGCTAAAGATCAAGGGCAGAAAGAGAAGTTGCAATCGTTTTAAATGTTTCCACACAAACCAAATGCTTTTTGTTATAGCCTTATGCTTGAAATATTTTTTTGCATCTGCTTTTTTTGATAGGGCAACTACAGTCATTTCCAGCACCAAAGACTGCGTAACGCTACCATAAACTCAAGTCTGTCAGTGACTTTTAACCGATGAAATATATAATATAACTATAAATAATGATGACTTATGTAAGATTGAAGTTTTCATAATGATTACAGACCTGAGACAAAGATATTGAAAATGTAATAAAAGGCTTTGAAAACTTTCTCGGAACACTTGGTTAATAAATTGTATATTTTGCTATTTTCTAGATAAGGTTTTATCACAGACGCCATTACAATTTTGAGGTTCACTGTCGGCGGAGTAAACATAAGAGCTTCATCTAGTGGATTTACATTGCAAAATGATTGCTCGTAGCTCTTTAACAACCTTTAAAACTTACCTTTGCACTCAGGAATGTCACAATATCCCCACCCTTGCTTAGATTTTTGAGTGTAGCACCAAGGCATCAAAGAATGGTCTGGGTTGCGGCAAAAGTTCCCTGTTAGATCTAATTGCCATAAAAAAGTTCGTTGTCAGTGTCTTACGCCAGCAGTCAGCAATAGATTCTTTATGATTATTTAACAGCGTTCTACATGCAATGGCTTTAGTCTGCACAACACAGTAAGAACGCATTGTGAAGATATTGCAACCTGGATCTTGCTTCAGATCGTCGAAGCTCCTCAAGAACGGGGACAAGGAACCAATGTGACAATATTGTATTGCTAACATCTGATTTTGTTTCGTTTCGTCACACAATTTTATCCGGAAATTCGTGTAAAATGAACGTATTTAAAACAGCTGAAAACCAAAAATTTAACCACTTTTGAGCATGGGAACAAACACATTTTTATCAATTTTTATAGTGAAAAATCGCAATGAGTTTTTCTATTATCCAAAGGAGAGTTTTTTCTTTTAACAAAACCTATGCATTTTTACTGTCTGGAACAAATCATACTGTAGCTGTTTTGACCATTCGTCCAATTAGCACAAGTCGTTCCATCTGATGTAACTTGAACATTGCCGTTGTAATATGTCCCATCCCCAATGTAACAGTCACGGTTTATTACAGCTGTTGTATTGATTGGTTGTGGAGTTGTTACAAAGTTTGCAGCTTTGGTTTCGTCTGAAAGAACAAGACTGTGTCTTTAAGGAAAATTATTTTTGTGTGATCAAGAGGTAAAAAGTAGCAAACGAATTAGAGAAATAGTTTGAAAACCCGTAGAAGCATAAAGACAAATGTGACTATATCTACGCTCTGGTAGGGAGCAAACAAAAGAAAACGTGATCTTTCACTTCTTGTTCTGCAATTCTGTTCCTTTCCAAAGCAAACGAATCACACGGTTTCAATCACACATCAGCTCTTGCGTGGTATTTTAGGACAACTTAAAAATGCCAATGGCAACGCCAGAGTGTCACTAGATTATTTTGACATTCGAGATAATTTGGCAAATTTGGTCTGCCGTTGCTTCAGCTTTGGTCGTACAAATCTATGTGATAAAGTTTTTGCGCAACCAGCTCAAATGCAAAACGTTTTGACCAGGTGGATTAACTTTGTAAACGTTCGAGTAAATGTACTACGTCAGCAAAAATAAACAAATGACAATTAGTATAGCTGGCGTTGAGTAAAACATTAAAATAGTATGTCATTTCAGAGACTTGATTTTTGCAATGTTTGACAATGAACTTAAAGCCTGGAAGAGAATATTCTGCACATTGCTTTAAATAATTTAAACATTTTACAAATTTTAAGGAAGTGGAAATCAAAAATCCACTACCAGTAACAAAAATGAAATAAACTTAAGCATAGTGCACCGTAGTATTATATAGTGATGCGACACTCACCCAGCTTTTTGCAGATAAAACTGAGATGCCTGGAGCATGGAGTGTCTCCCCACAGTCCATTCCTGGTAATAATAGCTCCGCAATCTTCATTTCCACCATAGCTGTTCGGCTGTCCTAATATGAAAAAATTTATATACTGCTGAAATGATGATTTGATTTGAAACTATAATCAATGCAGGGTTAAACGAAAGGACTAATTTAGGTGTTATTCCGTAGGCATACCTTCAAAAATAGTTCAAATATTTGCTCTATTTAACAAAACCGACCACCCAAAAGTGAAACTGCGGTTTCTCAAAAACTGCAACTTGTCATAAAAACCTGGACGGTGTAGGACTTATTATCAAAAAATTGCCATAGAAAAACACTGAGATGTAACACCTATTAACGAACGATAAAATGTTGTGAGTACACATTTTGCAAAAATGTAGTGAAAACCGCGTGTTGTGAAGCACATGCAAAAATTGATTGCGGTGAAACCACTATTTTGTAAAAAGTGTAAGCGAGAAAGAGCGAAAAAATCTCCCATTCGCAAAATATTCAAAAAGCAACGCAGTATGACAAACCCTATAGCAAAACTATTTGAATAAGAGCTATTTGAATAGGAGCCGACGATGCCTACTTCGTGGGAGAAATATATAGTTCTCGTTGGCTTATGTGTCAAAATACGTTGACGGTACGTATACACTGTAAGATCTTTAGTGTCTGATCCTTTGCTGGGAAAGGATTTCTTCCTGCAGCAAAACAGCTGACTGGAGTGACGTCACACCAAAAACTATAATAGGGCAATGAAGTCACTGCTGTGAAAACTTAGGCAATTATTATAGTATAATGAAACAAGCATTATAAGCAGCGCAATTGAAAAACAGTACCGCAAACGCAAAGTCCCGTTGGGAAAAGGGCTTTGATAAAATTTTTGGATAATATGTCAATTAAAGTAAATGAAAAATTTTGCCTGGTACACATGATGATCTAACTGGAAAGTTTCATATGCTAGGAAGCACGTTGCAAAACAGCATGCCGTTTAAAGGTGTGAAAACTTGTTTTCAAAACGTAGATGTGTTGGAAACACGATTGCTGGCAGCACAGCATTCTAGATGTCACATCTGCTTCAGAGTTCATTACGTAATTTTCAACTTATTTTTCTCTTTTTTTCTGAGCGCCTTTTTATCCCAACAAACTGAAAATTTTGGCAATGAGAAATCATAATTTACTTTCTTCTCGGGGCAAACACTATTACTTTCTAAGTCATTTCGAGTTTTAAGAATTGCTCTAAAAAATATTTTAACAGAATTTGTCCTGATGGACTCTCTAAGGTAGCCATTAAATGTTTCTTCACCTTCTCTCCAGTTAAGATAAGTCAGCGGAGCACCGTCACTCCATTCCCAGTTTCCTTCGGCCCACATGTCACTCATCCCAAGCCACATCACTGTGGTCACCACGTGGATGCGCCCTGATAAAAAATGAGCTAATAAAGACAACTTTCATCAGCATATCTCCAATTCCTGCGTATTACCTTAAAGTTATTGCAGTTTGAATACTCTTTTTGGAGTGCTTAAAGTGGAAATGCTAAATGGGACGACTGCCAGAGTTCTCGTTGGCTTATGCGTCAAAATACGTTGACGGTACGTTGCAGATCCCTGGTCACCATTGCGCAAAACAAAATAAGGTTTAATCTTTCTGTTCCAGTTTTTGTGCAACACGAACCGAAACCTGATTTGCATTTAAAGATTTCACTTGTGAAGTATGGTCTGCCGTAATACTGCAGGCAGAGAATACAATATCAATGCTTTTTGTTAAGCAACCAAATTTAACTGATATTTCCTGTTTTTCTTCATACGACAACCACTCTGGTTTGGTCCCTTAAGTGTTATATCTTGTACCTCATGACCAGATTTATATTTCTGCTGCAAAAATTAGCGTTATCCATACATTGAAGGCCATGCTCAAGATTTCATTCATGGACTCATGGTCCTTCAAGTACATTAGCAATCAACTGCATAGGCAACGGATTTCCGAAAGACCTACCTATTTTACAAATCTGTTAATAGTTTATCCAAATGATTTGGGTGACGATCCAAAAGGAAGAAAATAGGCTGATTTAGTTGGTGCAGATTTGAGAAAACTACTCAAAGTCAGCCGTGCCACTGATTGTTACTGTTGGCGCGTTTTAGAAAGTCATGAAAAGCAAATATGAAGTATCAACGTTTTGATCAGCATGCCCTTAATATGGGCCTGTCACAAGAAATGGTTACCAAATTTTGTACAACCAGCAACGAGGAACGAGTGTAAAAATAAACTGAAAACTCTATTCCCAATTGGCTTAGGATTGGTAACCAACGCAACCAATACACAATAACATATTCATCAGTTAATACAGTTGGAAGTTCATCAACACAGTTGTGAGGTATGAACCACGTTTACATCCAGCATGGTTCTTAAAATTCTACTATGAATTTAGGGAAATTAATATTTCAGTTTTAAGTATTTGCCAGTTTTTCGGGCTATATTTTCATCTGGCCTTAGAGTAGACAAACGTTTCGCTTTCATAAACAGCAAAAGTGATTTCACAAAAAGGACTGAACATTTATTAGAGAAGAGGGGACATTTCATACTACGTGAAGCTCGCTGAAGAACGAAAATTGCAAAAAAATTTGTGATTTGGTACACTTCATAGGCTTGCACGAAAAAAATTGCTTCCAAGTATAACAAAATATCTACTAGTTTGGGAGTTGCCAGACATTCAAATTTAGGCGGTTTTATCATTGCATGGGCTACATGTATTTCTAAATTTTTGTTCAGGCCGGCATGTATGTAAATGTTTTGCATGGGTTACATATATTTACATTTTCTGCTGCATGCATATAAATTTTTTGCATGGGATACATGTTATTTTAATTTTATTTGTTTGTTAGATACAACTAATGAAAAATGTGCTTGAAATATAGAATATTTATATTTTATTCAAACAGCCAAGCTTTGCCATTTTATGTCAAACCATTAAATATTTATGGCAGGTTGTAAATGGTTTAATTCTGATCACCTACACTGAAACACAGATTGATGCGATTTATGGAGACCTTGAGAACGTTGTATTAAAGATTGCTTACGTCACAAAAATGTCACTGGGATGTTATTTGACAATTTCGTAGAATATGATGATATGGCGGATACAGCAAGGGGCTATATGGGTCAGTTGTCCTCTAAACAATTACAGGAAGCGTGAAGATGTGCCCCTTTCCCTGAGTTAGACCAATTTTTTTAAATTTGCGGTTAAAAAGTATAGCAGTGATTTTTTGTTATTATGCCCATTTGGAAGAAACCGTTGAATTTTTTTTACTTTTATTTTCTTTTAAATAGGAAATAGAGAAAGTAATGCGCTCCTCTGGTCAATTCAAGTTGTTAAATAGTTATGCCTCCAATATGAGTAAGCACTGCAAATGTGTAATTACAGCAGTGTTAAAAAACCTTTAAATTTGGTACTGATTTCGCCACCCAATTTGTTAACTGCTTTCTCAAACGCCAAGCATGTTTTAATTTCTGTTCTTTGTAAGCTGCATTTCCCCAAATGAACTTGCTTACACGTTTTCATCTGGGACAGCACATTGCCAGTTAAAACTCATTCCATCTTATGATTGTTTTTGGAATAGCTTGTCCTTGTTTTGTTTTTATTTAAGCGCGTATCAAACTGTCCTACCAAGTTATCATTTCTAATTTCAAAAATAGCTGGTAACTGTAGTCGTTGTTGGACAGTATTAATATTTTCTTTGTTTGTTTGATTTTTGTCGTAAAGAGGCAGACTGCAGTGAACCAAAGCTTGGTTACCTGCTATTAACTACACTAATGTTGACAAACGTCTTTATCACTGATTGTACTTGCACTGCTTGGTAGCTCTAAAATCTTTGCTGGTTGAAATGCCATATGTGGAAAATCAGTTTCGTCACATCAAACATTTGGTACGTTTTTGTCAGGCGCTAATTTAAGCACTTTATTCAAGTGTAACTTGGTGATTTTGAAGTAAAACTTTAAGTTGCTCCTCAGTGAATAGCTCTAAATGAATCAATGGAAACATTTTGATATGATTTGCTTTATAAAAGAAATCCACATGCTTAGTTTAATTTATTATCATGAAATTCAACTTAAAATAAAACTTTTTTTGTCATGGTTAAATGTGATATGACTCAGAGAGTCTGGCTGTGTTGCGAGCATGTCCTTGTTAAGAAATTTTCTTGATTAAAAGTAGAATCGTGGTGAATGTCAAAGCGTTGATCTTCCTCCTTACGAAAACCCAAAATGTTCATATGAAAGTAGTAAACTTCATTTCTGGATACACATAATCCAAACCATGCTTCATTTAAAGAAGACCTGAAAGTAGTCCTTCACCTGCGATCCAAGCTTGTTCCGATGGGCCCGTAATGCTCAGGAGATCTGCGTTCTGTTGCCTACAGGCTTCGCGAGCTTGCAACCATGTTAAGGACGACTGAAAGTTGAACTGATAACAGTACTTTCCAAACTGCCCTTCCACCCAAAACTCACCACAACCTTGAACTGCAAAAATGGCTCACATCTTATCTAGAAAATGCGACAAAGCACTCTAAGAAGGCCAAAAAATCATTACTTCGAATGAAAGTAAACGGAAAAACTTCTAATTACAGTAAAATCGTATCAGACAGGTCTTAAAATCAATCGACAGTTTAGGAATTCGATTGCCAAACACTGGAAATGGTTATCACGAAAAGGCTTATTCAACACGCTTCTCAGAGTTTTTCATGGAATCGAAACCACAAAGAGTTTTCGAAGATAAACATGATCGTATTGTTTTTATTTTGAAAGTGTATTACATTACACACAATAAAAACATCCAGATTTTCACCACTTGACTATCGAAGCAGTTAGCATGTGTTGCGCAGTAGCATTATTTTTTTCTTTTGTTAAAAATCGACTGCTTTAATCCAGGAAACGCATTTATGCTTTAACTGAAGCCAATATCTTGTGCGACTTTTAATTTTGTAAACTGCAACATTGCATGTGCATGAAATTCCTGATAAGTTAAACTGTTTTTGTAATACTAAAACGACGATTCTTCAACAAATAAAAGACCACTGAAGACATTGGCATTAATTTTACCAGGAAGTCCAGTTTTGACCATTTCCACAACGCAGTGCGTAACAAACAAACATTTGTTACCTGACACGCACGTGCCAAAGCAACTCAAGAGTAAGATAAACTTTACCTGGTTTGGGACATATTCCCCATATGTAATCTTTAGCGTAGTTTGATGTCGTTGCACACCACTGCAAGTTATCAGATCTACCCGCAGTGGTGCAAGTGCTGTAACTCACACCCATGAATGTGAAAGGAAACAAGCAGGGATCGCCTCCAGCATTGCCGCCGATTGTGTAAATGACTAGGCAACACAAGTAAACGTCACTGTTTGCGAATTATCCTTCAATTACACACAAAGAGCTGCTTTGTTTAGTTTGATAATTTTTAGGGCTTTATGAGGATGTAATTTTTACATTGAAATTAGGCTTGCATCTGCGGATAAATTTTCGGACTGTCTACGTCATTTGAATTGACGTCCTTCATTATGCGGATTGACGTGTTTTAATCTAAGCGGTGGCAGTATTTATGCGTGGGTTGTGATGCTTTCAGAAACTTCCTGTGGATCTGTACTGTAAGGTTTACAAAAGTTGTTTGCAAATGATTAGCTTATAATACAAAGTGCTGAGTTTTCTGTCTAATTTTTTTCACACTTCTAACGTTAAATTTAGAAAATCCAAATCTTGTTATGTTGCGCAACAGGCGGAAATATCTTTGGGAAAGATGATTATTATAAAAACATTTCGTTTATAAGTCACGGTATATACTAAAAAGTGAAAAAGTACAAAAATCCTGTTTTTTGGTGAAGAGTAGTTAAGATATGTTTGACAATATCTCACCCAAAATGCATCCTTGAGGCACGAAAATAAAATTATTTAGTTCGGCGCCACTCCCGGCCAGCTGACGCTTATTTTATGTTTTCCACACCAAAATCGATATATCGTTTTTGTGGAAAAGCATTGCCCACGCAAAACGTCTTGGTGATTAGTAACAAGAATTTGGCTTATGTGCTCGTGCTGTCAGTAGTATTGGACACAGTTTAAACCGGTTTAACTCACCAACTCGTCAGTGGCGCACCTATTGAAATTGACTATTTTTATGCCATGCAAGCAATTAGTTGGATCTAAAATATTAGATAAAACAAATTCTTAATACGTTGCAATACAATTCGATGAAAGATCCTGATATCAAACCAACTTTTGCCCGGGCTCGCTTTGGGAAATCTCTCAAGGCAAAAATATATCTCTCTCTTCGGTTTCCTGACACACACGTACAAACAAAAGCAGTTCTTGGTGTAGAAAGGACTGCACGTGTAAAATAATAAAATTCTTTACTTGTACTGTTGTCTGCTCCACCTGTTGTTTCTGATGGAGTGCTAACCATTGGCAGCGTTGTTTGGGCAAGCACTGTAACAAAAAGTGACATTTAGAAATAAGGCATCAAGGAAATGATGGCGACTTTTGTGTTTATAATGGGTCGTGACCAACAGCGTCTAATTTGTTCTTAATTAGTTGCAACGATTCCACATTTTTGCAGGACCTCAGGATAAAACAATTTCGTGAAAAATGGAGGCCAAAGTTTCCCTTTTTACGCAAAAATTTGTAGCTTTGTCAGATGGGCCGGCAAACTGCAGCCGTCTGGATAAAGTAAGATGATCAGAATTTCTGAAAAATGTGCACTTTTTGCAAAAAATATCCCACGTTTCTAAGCGTGTTGTTGAAAATTTGCTACTCTGTGATAAATCAACATAAATCAGCGTATTCCAGTTACTTTGAGAATTACAGGAGCAGCATTGATTCAGTTTGTGAAAGAAGAACAAGCAATAACCTCAAATACTTAACACATCATGCAGGATTTATCAAGACAGATTAAAAGTTTTATAACCTACTACATAGGCATCTCTATATCGCGATTTTGGTGACATCCTATACGATGGCTGCTCTAGTGCAAAGAAAAACCACCTATAGTGAACATTTAAACCTCTTCAGCAACGTTTGCTGTCGGTTGTCGCCAAACCATCTCACAGGAAAAAGTACTGCTGTGTAAGATCTATCTCTGACACCGCTGCATCTCCACCGTCAACTTCATATTTAATGGCGTTTCGAAACATTTTAGACCTCTCCCCTATTTTCGAAAAGCCTTGGTCCCTAAATTTTTAATGGTCTTGTCTACATACTCTTAGACTTTGAATCTAACATGCAATTTCCTTCTCACAGAACAAAATTGTTTCCCAACTCATTTATTCACAAACTTTTCAAACTGTTGAACTCTCCACAAAACGTTCCAAGCCTTTAGCCCCATAGGAGCCTTGGGTTAAAATTTTCAAAAATATTTTGTTACAATTCACATACTGAATCCCATTAAAAGGATCTAATACTCGTGCAACGTCTTGGCTATGCGTGATTAGTAAGTTTGCAGCCCTCCCAATTTGGGCGATGATTATGATAGTTTGAGTTTGTTTGGAGGAGGATTATAACCTCAAAATTTATTTGCTTACTTTGAAACCCATTTGCAACAACTCGATAAGTGCAAAATAATACGACTAGCCATAAGCTTAGCTAGTCCAGTAGCCGTCTTAATCACGATATTTTGGATATGCCACTTGATGCAAAAGAGGAAACTTTTCATTATTTCAAAATTTTTAAATGAGTAGGTATAGGAAGATAGGTTAAAATAAAAAGATTTTTACCTGTTGAGAGAGAAAGTATTTGCGTCCAACCAACAAAACAAATAAACAGGAAGGACATTTTTCCTCCTTAGATGGGCTGTTTATATCCACGGCTTGTGGAGCTTCCCGTTTGGTTCGTCGTTCTAACAGTGCTGTTCTAATAAATGCAGCAGAGCTCTACAAGTGAATCCAAAATTATTATTTTGGAAGAAAGACGATTAGTAAAGTCTTATTCTATGCAGACATGTGAAAGAGAATCCCGGATGCGTTTGAAAAAGTAGATGATTGCACGCTTACAACGCATGTAACTCAAAAACTGCCCCCATCGCTTATCGATCATCATTGAGGTGTAACTTTAATGGTTCCTAAGCATACAAAAAGTTCACAAAACTGCAAAGAAACTTGAAATAAGTCACAAAACCAGGTCCTTCACTTCGTCTAAGAAGAAAAAATGTGGTGAGTCTTTAAGGGTAAGCATACATTGGACAGTACACATATAGTACTGTGTGACCTATTAACGTTGGGACCTGTTCAGTAAGCAATACGCTATCTGGTTCAGATAGATGTTTTGTAAACTGAGTTTACATTCAAAATATTGAACTGAAGGTATTGCAGCTTTTTTTTGTACAGAGTTGCAAAGCTAAGGTAAACTATTAATTGGAAATTTTAAGACAAAGTCGAAGCTCTCGCAACTCTCTCGAATAGTGGTTCCCAAATATGTGAAGACCGCTTTTCTGAACTAAATTATTGAATCCGCCTGATTTTTGCTCTGAAGCATGAATTTAACTGCAAGTGGTAAGTGGTTTTGTCGTTTTTGGGCATCGCTTGGTCTTGCAGTCGTGCTTTTGCCTTGATTTCAAATAAACAATTAACGACAACAAGCATGGAATCCATTTCCATCGTCAGCAGAGAGGGCATAAAATGTAAGCTCAAACCTTGGATTTACAAGAAAGTGCCTTGGACTAGATAGTTTAAATAAGCTGTGATACGATTTTTTTCAGCTGTCAATCCTGCAAATCAAAATCCCTCCAGGAGAAATTTGCTGGTCACCGACTTAAGCGCAGCAGCATCTATGGCTTGGAGCTGCGTATTTGTAAGTACGTATGTGCCGTACAACCGTTTTAAGTAGCATTACGTGCTATAAAGTAAAAAAGTGCACTGGAGCCCAGTGTACACAACTCTCAGCAAGAAAGAATAACAAAATGTTTGATAACACTGGACATATTGCAGTCAGTTATTACAGCAAAGGAATCCTTTTTTAAACCCCTGGGTTGGCAGGGTAGCAAAAAGCTTGAAAATGTCTTTGTCGTCACCACTGCTTGTTTCCTAAACAAATATCTTTTACGCCATCCCGCCTGAACGTTCAGAAGACTTAAAGAAAATCACACCCAAGTTTACTGGCTTCTTGTAATTGAGCGTTCTGTGCTTCAAATTCTGTTAAAGTAGACGTGCACGACTTTTCAAAAGCTTCTTGCAGACTCACTCGCCACTGCAGCTTTCGACTATGACAAGCGAAAGTTATTGGTTCGAGATCCGCTTATTCATTGGTTTCTGATTGTACCAAGACTTTGAGCATATCAGCTGCAATCAGGCAGGTTTATATCTCCCATCGAACCAAGCATATTCACACAAACATTTGGTACGATGCTCTATTGATGACTGCTCTGTTGATAACAAAGCTTTGAGGCAGATAAAAAGAAGAGGTGTGCATCAGAGACTGGGTGGCTAATCATAGAAAGCAGCCAAGGCCGGCCTTAAGCCGATGTAACCGATGCAGCTGCATTGGGCCCCGCGCCTCAGAGGGCCCCTCGCGATGGTGGTTGGGAAAGTTGTTCATTTTTGCCAAATACTACTTGCGCTCGAGAATTGTAAAAAGGCTTATAAATGTCATTGTTATTGTGGTTACCGAAAGCGAAATAAGTAATCATTTAATGTTAACTGTTTTCTCTAAGTCAGTTGTTCTTGGAACGAAAGTTCCGTTCAACAAGAGTGAAGTAATTGCATTTTAAGTTCAAACAACTTGTCAGTTCGGTTTGATTGACGTAACTTTGCACTTGCGCTCGCCACTCCATTGCAGTGCTTCCACTACAGATTTCGGCTTGATCACGAGTGGTAACGGTACACTCTCTAATGTACACCACAGCAGCATGCTACTAGTCATCATAAACAAGGGCGTAGCTAGGGGACACATGAGCTATGCGCAGGCCCCATGAAAAGCTGCTATTTGATCATGTTGCCTACATACAGATCATCTCCAATAATTTGCCGTCTTTTCATATTCATATAGTTATTTTTCGAAAATATCTTCATCGAAAAGGTCATAGCACGGTTGACTCACCACGATGACGTAATAACGCCACTGGACAGGGGGCCCCGCGCCTAGCTCTTGCATTGGGCCCCGCACCTGCTAGGGCCGGCCCTGAAAGCAGCACTTCATGTTCAGTAAATAGGAAAATCATTGTCATCAATGCATTATCTTGAGTGAATGTTTCAAACTAATTGTGTAAGTATTCACGTGAACGGCTGTATGGCTTGTGCGAAGCTCGCCAACGCGTACAGGATGCAAGAAAATATTTTAAAAAATTCACCATAAGACGAAATGCTGTCAGAGTAGCAGAGTAGCGTATAACGTGGCAGCTGGCAGCGAAATTTACTTTCAGCAGAAAGGATTCGTTCTGGGAAAATCTTAACGATTTAGATGAGCATATGGTAGCAAGGAATGAAACAATGCGGACTTTTTTGATTTTTTTCTGACTTTTATGTTCCTCAAGTAACATAACAGGTATGCCTCACTGTTTTGTCCAGTGATTCTCAACCGCGGTGCTAAGAGCCGCATGTGGCTCCCAAGCACCCGTCGTGCGGTCCTCAGCAGTCTTTTAATAATATCTGTAATAGTTTGTGTTCTGCAAGAAAACGTATCAACTGACTTCTTTTGAAATATATGGTGCGGCTCTCTAACATCATCGTGAGTCTAGATTTTGCTCCTTTTAGCGAAAAGTTGAGAACCACTGGTTTTAACCATCTTCCACTGCTTGCCTTGAAAGTGTCTCGACGAACAAGTAAGGAATCATCCTCTGATTTCTCTTTAAATTTCGAGAAAATATTTACAAACTAAAAAGTTGTGAGTAATTAGTTAAAAACTTTCCAAAATTTTAGACAGGTTTTCCTAAAATTCTATGGACTTTTTTTGAAGATTACCAAATCTTGTCTCGTTTTCACATGTGTGCCCATTTTCTTACTTTGGTCAAATTTCTCAAAATTTTCTAGAGAAGGTGGACTATTGTTCCCCTCCCTCACTGCTTGTTACAACCATGGAAGCAGGGCTGTCGCCAGCGCGGAGGCCAGTGGTGCCCGGCACCCCATTTGAAATCGGTGCCCCCCCATTTCAGGTTTTGCCCCCAGGTTGCTACATACATCCAACCCTGTATTTTAAAAATGTGGCCCCCCTTCTGGCTTTTGGCCCCCCCTGCTGCTAAATCCTGGCGACGGGCCTGCATGGAAGGAGGTTTGAGTGCTATCGACAAATCAAACCAGATCCTTACAAGCAAGCAGAAAAGATCCTACACCAGTTTAGTACGCTTCAAGATTGAGGAGAAAAGTTTTTCCAGGTAGAGAATCCCGAAATGAATAGGGCCTAAACAATTCATTTGAGTCGCAACAAGCGCAAGACTTCCGAAAAGCAATGTTTCTTCGACTTGAAGCTGCTGCACACAATAGCGAAAAAGAAAATGTTCAGCCAATCAAACTGTGCCACCTTTGCACAACTTTCTCTTGATTGAGATCTCCAACAGTCGGTGCCTGGTACCGTGGCACGGTTGAAAAGGGAAAAGCAAAGCACCGGTAGTGACATCGAAATGTGGCACGAATTGCTTGGTGAAAATCGAGATGACTTGTGAACAAAGAATTTGAAACCATTTTTGGCAACTTATCGAATGTTGCGAATTCAATTGATTTGCATTGCATTGGTTAACAATTTTTTCAGAATTTTAACATAACGCTTGACACAGTTGAAAACACAGATTTGCGTAATTTGCCTCATTTAAGTTGCATGACTTCCGTCTGGTAAGCAAACGTTGTGTAATCTTAGGTTGGAACGAAAATCTAGCATGGTGTTGAACTTACTTTTATTTGCAAGCAAACACCGACTCTTTAGTGATGTATGAAAACTAAGTTAAGAGTGAAGACTGTTTAACTTTTATTTCACATCAGCAATTTTTCTGAGCAATAGTTTACTGCTTTCAGTGACGCTCTGTCCTGGTATAAAAATAGATATGCTGCGAAGCGGCCAAACGCACCGTGATAGTACTTGGTTGCAATTGGTCTAGTGACCTACCAGTTGTATACAAACGTTCGTCTACAAGTATTTCACGTCGCTACAACTTTTCTATTTTGACTGGAAGGAAGTGAAAGAATTTAGTGGCCATTAGTCAATCTATTTATACAGCTTGCTTGGCGAGCTTGAGCTGTTCTTGACTGTGATGAGCCGACACATGCGCACAAGGTGGCTATTTGTTGAGAGTAAATGAACACATTTCATTCTTAATGTACTGAGGAATCCCTGCTGTGTTCTGCTTTTGAGGCTTAGTTTTGTTACAGCCAATGGTGCTGTCGGGGGAAACACAACTTATCCCCACAACTTCATCAAAGTGGGAGCAACTTACGTTCAATTTTTAAAGTAGCACCTCACTTGTTCTTTTCTTTAATCATTTGGTGAAATTCTCCAGAGGAAAATGTGAATAACTGTCTCAACTGTACCTAGGAATGCCTCGTCTTTAATATAGCGGCATTCACTCCATGTTGTAACTTTTGCACACCCCTGATTACAACTTATCTAGCATACAGAGGTTTTTGACTTGTAAAAACATCCCTTAGACAAGCAACATAACTGCTTTCTAGTAACATGTCAAAAGGCTGAAAATGCAATGTTTGCTAATTTTGCTTGTTTCATTTTGTCAATATCTCATTTTGAAAATTTCGATTTTGAAATTCATGTGGCCAAAGTCATCTTTAACTTATCAAATCGTAATCACTCACTTTTTCATAAGTACATTTAAATCACTGAACTGAAAACTTGCAAATAACAACAGTTACTTTGCATTTACAGTCGCTTCACCAGTTGCAAGAAGTTACAAAACATCAAAAGATTTTAATGGCAACCGTATTGCGTTTTGTGAAGGTCATCAACAAAGTGATAAGGAGCTTAGCAATTGCTTTTGCAAAAATATAGCTGCGTGTGCAACCGCCTGTCAGAGAAGAAAATGGTTTCAACAACTTTTACGTGACGATTTGATTCTTATCTTCAAGTATCCCGATTGACATATTACCAATTAGTGCAATGTGTTTCCCGGATTGCATTAAAATTATCACTCTACTCACTTCAGTGCCGGCGTTGTTACGTTCCTGACTTCTATGCAAAGGATGCATGTCCTTAACTTTGTTTATGATAGCAGCTTATGGTATCTAGAAACGGAATTCATAATCTAACACGAAACGTTGTTCAAGTAGAGATGCTTGTTTGCTTGCACTTGTAGATTTTGCGCAACCTGTACAAGCAACGAAAACGCTCTCCTGATTGAAGCATGACTGCAATTTGCTCTACGTTCGGCTACAACTAAAAACGTGTAAGGTAAATGCTCTTACTAATCCAACATAAGTTTCTTCGAAATCATTTTGTAGAAATATTTTTGTACTGTAGCGCAAACACCTTAAGCACTGATTTCACGTCGCGCATGCAAGGCAGAAATCTTGTTTGTATAACTGGGTCATTAGCATTCAAATATTGTGGTAAAATATCCAAAAAATATTTCCCCGCAGTTCATAAACAACCTCACAAAAGTCAAAAAAGTCCGCCTTTCTGCCCTAGGTAATAGCAACTTTCACCTTGCACTAAAAGATTCTAACGCTTAACTCCTTTTCAGTTTTCAGTTGTTTTGTTGCATTTGCTTTTCACCTATATCCTAAATGCTTGTTGTTTCCTAAATATAAGGTTCTGATTATGCAAACGTTTCTGCTTTCTTTTTTCAAAACTCAGATTTCTTGCTATTCTTGTTATTTCTTGAAGCAACTTTTTGTTAATTTATTTCGTGCCCTGCGACGGCATCTTCGACGACTGCTGCTCTTTGCAAATGACGATTTCATGAACCTAATCGAGAAAGCTTTATATCGTTTTCAACCTCCTCATGAAAGACTGCAATTGCACATACTACAGGATATTGTCAAGATAAAGTGCTTCCTGACGGAAAGCGCGCTTTTTAGGAAGCGTCACGATCTGGAAGTTTCCACTCCTCGAGGGTAGCAAGTAACATCTTGATGCAGGCAAAAGCTATTACCACTGCTGTTTCTCGTTATTTGAATGATACTCAAAACAACTTTGGTCATTGCTCTGGTACTATAAATTTACCAAGCAATTGTTTAGCTTCTTACAAATAGGCTCTATATTCGCATTGCGAATGCCTGTAGTATAGCAAAGAATGATTTGATCATATTTTAAACTTGAACCAAAAATGTTTTTATCACCACACTTGACATAGTTCGAAACCAAATGTTCAAACTCCAAATGTGATTTTTATGACTGACCAAATGAAAACTACAGCAAATAGAATGATTGGAACTGCATGCATTAGTTCTCTATCGCAAACAGACGATGTTAGGTTTTGCAAAGCTTTTATTCAGAAATATTGGACAGCTTGGTAGCACGACAAAGTACCACATCGACAATTGGGTGACATGTCACATCTGCGAAATTTTCGTGTTTGATGCAAAAAATGCGTCTGTGAGGCACAGCACATTAGTTGTTACATCACCACAATATTTGCCTGTGCGATCACCACAGATAGGGTGTTAGTTAGGCTTTTGACAAGTAAAACTGTTTCAACCTCAAACAACTGCTGTTTAACCTCTCTGTTTTCATTGTAAGAAGTAGAGAAGACTGACTGAACTCCCCAACTGGCATTTGGCTGGAAATCCAGGGTATTTTGATATCGGGACATGTTTACAATTATCAGTTGCAGTGAGAATATGATGATAATTTACGCCAAAGGGCTCGAACTCCAATCAAACTCACAAAATCCAATTGGAAGTTTTCGATATGGGTTTTTTTCGCTAAACAGCACTGCATTTCGACTGTGAGCTAGGACTTTCGTCTGTAGGTTTGAAGATGTTGTTCTGCTAGTTCTACAGCAGGAATTGGCATGCACGAGTATTTAAGGTCTATACCAAACGTTCACAATGCTGCTGTACAGAATGCGATCAAACCAATTTCGACCAGACTAATCATCGCGCTAGAAGTGCAATGTTCGGTCGAGTGCGACTTGCTGATTCAATGGTTGGTGTCAGCTCAGCGCAAACCAATCAATTTGCGGATATTCGTGCTGCTTTGGAAATGCGAGTAAAACAACAGGTGACTGGAGACAAATTCTTTTCCATCAAAACAAATCCGAGTGAACCGGGAGGAAGCTTGCGTTACATCGTGACCTTGAACCAAGGAAGAGTTCAAAGCAGCGACAGCGCAAAAGCAAGAAAAAACAAAACAATCAAATTTAAATCGTGTTTTGCAGACCTTGCGGAAAAATTTAAGTCACTGATAGAAGAAGTTCAAATTGTTAACTCGTCATTATCAGAAAAGTTTATCACAGAAGAAACGCTTGAGAAACTCCAACATAAGTTTAACCCAAGTTGTGTATAATATCTCGAAATGTTTGCATATACCATCACATCTATACTCGTGTCAAATTAAACTGAAAATAATAAAGTTCTGATAATGTAGATGGTTTGAAATGATTTGCATTACTATAATTAGCGTTTAATGCACAGGCCTCCAAAGTTGTTTTTCCGAGGGCCGCATAAACTGACAGCAGTTGGAGGGCCGAATATCAACCCATGGTCCAAAACAAAAGAATGTCAATTCATGAATGTTGTTTAATAAGAAAAGTGCGTTTATTAATAAGAAAGGAGAATTATTGCTTCTGTGGTTTTAGTATAACGGGACAGTCAGGATTCAGACGGGATGTAGTGACCAGCTAAGATTAGGCTGGCCTATTAACAAAGGCCTAAGATTGCGGCAACATATCACTTAAAGTTAGACCAGCTTGCAGCGCAGTCATACTTAGCCAACTGACATTCGCGTGGCCGTCTTACGCATTACCATTGTTTCGGGATGTGTTACTGCCCATTCTACTAATCAAGGGTCTCCAAACGTTTTTGTCCGAGGGCCACGTAAGATTTTGCACAACAGTTCGAGGGCCGGGACATCTTACGTATGTTTGTAGCTATGTTGAAATGCACTGTACCAAATGAACAATTTTATCGTAAATATATTATTTTTTTCGTTATTCACAAAATGTCTCTGCGGCTGGATGAAATAGCTTCGCGGGCCAGATGAAATGGCTTCGCGGGCCGGATTTGGTCCACGGGCCGTAGTTTGGAGACCCCTGTACTAAATCAACGAGTTTGTCGTGAATATGTCATTTTTTCATTATTGAGTAAGTTTGGCCGGATGAAATGGTTTCGCAGGCCGTAGTTTGGAGACTGCGGCTGGATGGAAAAAGGAGACATTCCCTGCATTTTTCAACTCGATATAACTGATGAAAGCTTAGTCTCTTCTACAGTTGCATAGAAAAACTCATGCAAACAATGACGTTTTTATCGAAAAACGTTTTCACATTTCGTTTGTCGCTACAGCTCAGCGGTATACATTTTGTGTAACAGATTAGTTCTAATTCAAGCATTTCAATTCCCCAGCCTGGCCCCGTTAGAAGAAAACGCAGTATTATTTTCTACCGAGACCAACGTCACGCGATTAGCATATTGCTTACTATCTGCCATCTCTCATTGCAATTGTACAGTTTTCTGTGAAAGAGGAGTAAACCAATCGCATTAAGCACAGCCATGCTCTATGTCAGAATAAATTTGTGCAACATTACTCCGAATGGCAAAGTATAAAAATAAACCTTGCATTGTCGTTTATCATGATATACCTCACACACTGTATCTGTTTCTAGCCGAACAACCATTACGATTCAGGATAATGCAAGACGTGTTGGGAAAATATAATCTCATTGAAACTTTAGCTAAGGAAACTAACTCTTCCCTTCATAACATTCAGGATGCTCACAGTTATTTTGCGTTGGATTTAGGAATTTTCTTCAATTTTTATTTGGCAGGAAGGGATGACACCTTCTGAGCTTTTTGGGAAAGCACTACTACGGTTTCAAAAGTGCACAGTGTGATTGTTATCAGTTCTTAGCTGAACAAGATCTTAAACGCTCTTTATTAAACGAATGGCTAACAGATCACTGAAATCACCCATTGCAATAAAAAAACTTAAAATCAGTGAGAATAGCTTGACTGGTTTATTGGGATCTTGCCTAGTAAAGCGCAAATTGAAATAGTCAAAATATTTGTGGTAATCACAGCTGGAGTTGCATCACCAACTGTGTTTAGATGTCGTTTGAAGTTTTCTGCAAACTGGATAAGTACAAAATGAAGTTTCGCTGAGAAATACGCCTCAACTGCGAAATAAAAAACGATGCAGCACGTGAAGCAAGACGCCACAAAAAGATGTGTTGTGCGTCTTGCTGTTTCATTTTCCAGCAATCTCACTTAACCCTAAATTACTCTGCGCTGCATCCAGGTCAATGAGCAGAATCCACGGCTTCGCTCGTGTGCCTCATAATCAACTTTTCAATCCGCTACGAATAATTTATTTCGATAAAATTAATGCAATTCTGTAAAAGTTTCAAACCAATTGGTTAGTCATACTGTAGTGTTTCATGGCAAACGGGTTGCATAGGACACCTGAGAGGGTTGATAAAATTTTTGCCCAATCATTTTTAAACCAAAGTGGAGATGAGAATTTTGAAGATTTTCAAATACACACCCTGGTGTAATCATCAGGCGACAGTCTTATTTTCTGAAAGTTACCTCTGTAATTACAGTTATAAGCAGATTCGTGTGAAGTTTTAAACTTTTCGACACCAAGAGGACACTTGCTGTAACATTCACGAGGGGAAGGCACTTGATCAACGCGTTCTCCTAGTGAGCTTCCAGTCAGTGTTGGTTGATCGCTCCGTAAGGAGCCATTTGAGAAAACTGTAATGTAAAACAAATAAAAATTATTTCCACAATCATTTTTATTCTTTGGGTGATTCGCAGCTTTACAATTCACCCCCTGCTTTGAGCAAGTCCAAAATTCCTATAAAAAAGACAAGCAATTCTGTTGAAACATTAGACTCGACCTTCCTTTGATTACTGCTAACTTTGAGCAAAAAGAATTTCTTGTGCATGTTTTTATGGTTAATTGTTGCAAAAATCAGGAAACGAAAGTATAGACAAATTCCCCCTTAAAGCTTAAAGATTTTCCATCTCCTTCGCTTCAAAACTGTGTGACTATTTCCATGAAATTTATTAATTTTGAAAGAGTTCAATGAAAGGTAATTCGGTAATCTACAATATTTCAAAAAACAAACTGTATGTTCCTTTACCGGATTTTGCTACACGGAGTTTCTTAGAAAGACCTAATTTTACGCGTTTCAAAAATCAAAGATCAAAGTCTGCAACGCAGCAAAAAGCGAAATGTTTCGTGTTACTTTAATCTCAAAAAAGCTCATACTGCCCTACCTTTAGCCAAACATAAAACCACAAAGAAGCGATTCCAGTGCGCGACAATACAAGGTTCAAGTAAAGGAGGGCAAACTATAATTGTGGCAGGAATTAGTTTTTCGAACACTCGTAGTGCTTTATTGCAGTAAACGTCATCACAATTTCAAAAGCGTGATCATTGTTCCCGTCACAAACGAAAGCGGCCATGCTCCGTTTTCAGGAAACATTCAACTAATGGTTTTGCTCCAGAGCACGATGTTCTCTGCATGACGCGACAAGCAACGGAAATATTTTCTACCTATGTATTTAATACATTCCGAGTGTCACGAGTGAAATGAAAGCGCAACAGTTAGTGACGTTGCACTAACAAAAAGCTTTTTCTGGCCGTATGTTTTCCAGAGAGATTTTACTGCGCCCAAGTTCTTGACTGAATTCTCCTGATTATTAGCTTTTATGCAATGATACAGAAACTACGTGATAGTATATATATGGTGGTAAGTGCAGTAAAGATGTGTTGCAAGCCCTTACAAATCGACTATTAGGCTAATTGTCTATAACCTGGTTTATCTGTTGATGTTTTAACAAATGTGATGCACTGCAGAATGCGATGCCAGTGAATAAAATGCAACAAATTCGTAGTACTTCTGCTCTCTTGTTCTGCTCGGTTGGTGTGATTAGCATCTTTAACTCAGTTGAACGCAAACAATTGAACCACATGCTTCCTGTCCGTTGCAGGCTTAAGTTACTGTGACTCCATTTCTTTCAGTACAATGAGAATCAGGTTACCAAACAGCACAGGCGCCTTTGCCTAATCCGCTTTCCAGACTGGTCAGTTTTGTCTGTATTGTAAGTATGGCATTCACGGTAAGTTGTTTGCTTACTCGAAATATTTTTCATTTGTAGGGTTTTCTTCACATCTTTAAAATCATATCCAAATGCAGGAAAAGCATTGAACAAACTCTGAACAAAAACAAAATCGGTGAAGGTTTTACTTTTCGCGACAGTTCTAGACAAGGACGGTGGCTGTAAAAGGTGGTACAACTTCTATGAAATTTTCAAGGTTTATTTTTTTAAAACTACGCGTTTAGATGTTTGTCTAAATGCTGCAAATTCATGAAATATTTAATTTGAGAACGTTTGTGAGCATAGATTCATTTCCAGAATTGTTAATAACTTTGTATCACTGATGTGGAGCTAGTAAACTTGTTTCCAACAGCTTTCCTTGTCTTGTGTCATCCACGCCTGCTGACCTGGGGAGTTTTGTGATTTCAAAGTACTGCGTTGAATGTAGATTGCGTATTGGAAGAAATGAAATTTAAGAGAAAGGCCTTGTAACATTGTGTTTGACAAATATAAATTTTACAATTCGTTGAGACTGATTTGGTCAAACAATACAGCAAGGCAATTTTGCGGTTATCTTGAACCAGAGTGGTTCGCAACAGCACAATTTTCGGGAACGTCAAATTATTTTGCAAACTTTTTAACATCCGGCTTTGCAGAATTTCCAGCGAGTCATTCTTCAATTAATGAGAATTGGAGATTGTTTTAGTACCTTTAAAATATTTTACTTTGGTCAGCACTTTGCATCGGAACAAAATAAATCTTGGATATTGACAAACGTGGGGGAAAAATATCGCGCCACAAATTTCATATTATTTATAATAAAATCGTCCAAATATGCTTAAGTCAATGTAACTTTCTGCGTGCTGCTCCTGAATAATGTTTTGAAAAGTATTTGTCATTGTTTTTAAGAAATACTTATCTTTTAATGGCCAAAATTCAGGTTCAACTTCATTCGCTTTGTATATTCTCTCTTTGGTGTGTCACTGATGCAGGCCAGTAACCACGAGAGGCGTTCGGAGATAGTAACCCCCAATTTTTTTGTGGCCCCCAAACTTTGTTTCACCCAGAAGAATTTTTAAATATATAATATAAATCTTGCTCCCCTAAAAATGTAATTTGCCATCAAACCTTAAAACCTGGCTACGGGCCTGCCTTAGTTCTCAGTGGCGGCCATCTGCGCTTGGTTATGTCGATGACCACGTGGCTACATTCGTATCGAATGCTGCGTTGGTAGTAAGTCAATGACAGTACCACAAGTGGACCATTTTCTTGCACCTAATAACGCCGTGCACTAGGTTGGCCAAGACACAAGTGCAGTTTTGCAAGTCTGCCTTATGGCCCGACCTGGCCTATCAGCTTTATTGGCGCATTTTCCACCAACTGTACCACCTGGCCCGCATTTAATTAATGCTTATGAATATGCTAAAATTTACATCTAGCGAAATTCGTATTTGAGTGCGCTTTTAGTGTGCCGCGTTCGTTTATTCAGACACAAACGTTGTTAGATCAGTGGTGTAAGCTCACCCCCAAAAATTTGCCTGCTCCTACACCTATGCGTCAGACAATAATGTAAACCGATCATGTGCATCAGCAATACGCCCTGAGCTTACTTTCTTGATTTTCGGTTCACATAATGCCACTACAAACAAAAAAATATCTAGCGGTACGTACATGACGTGTCCATCGCCACGCCGTTTACCAGAAACCGCAAACTTGTAGGTTTACTCAGAACTTTTGTACAGATTTATTCAAGAATATTCATTTCTAGGGTATTGGGTCTTTCCTGCAATGCACTGCATGACCTGCTGGAGATGAAGAATTAGAAACACTAAAAAATCCGCGTTGTGGTAAATCTTCACACTCGGTAATGACCAGGGGTGTGTAGTGCTAAAAAAAGAGGTGTGGGAACTTCGTTTCCACGCGTTCCAACCCTACTACACTGCTGATTTAGGTTGAAGCCGAACTCTAACACCAAATATCGCTCAGATGCCCTCACACACACAAAGCTCCTTTAGTTCTCGCAATCTACTCAGGCAAGCTGTAACCTTCTCCGCAATGGCCTGAAAACTTTGAGACTAATTACTCCTCTGAAATGAAGATAGCAGAGTTAGGATAAGCGCAAACAGTCAGACTAAGCGTGGTTGACGCATATGCCATTGTTAATGTCATAAACATTAATTGTACACAGTCATGCTATGGTGCTACATACAAGATAACTTGTCATTCATTCATTCATGCTGCTCCAGGCGCTACACGAGAACATTAAAATGAAAAATGTAAATTTTCAAGTGACGTTACTAGTGCACAAAGGTGTGGGAACGCGTTCCCGCACCAAAAAATGTGGGACCGGCCATTTCCACTCCACTACAACCCTGAAAATGACGCAGATAAGCTTGATCAATGGTATGAATGCAGTGAATGTATGCACCAATTTTTCACATTGCAAACTCAGGCACAAGATAAGAAGCAATCTAGTGTTAAAATCCTTTTTAAGTAAATCATTTCAATCGGCATGGGGTAACTAACTGCTGTGTGTAATTTATTGGGGTGGTTTTGGAAAGTGACATACTATGAAAAAGACTGGGGCACATGTTACAAATATGATCTTCAAATTATTTAGGGACAGCCCCAAAGCATTACCGCAATAATCACAAGCCATGCACATATACCAAATACAGTATATACTGATAGACGAGTTCATGACATACAAGCAATATAATATTTTATAATATCGGAAAGGTTCTCATAAACGTAAAGCCTGCTATACCTATGAAAAGCTGTTGTCTTTAATAATGGCTTTTTTAGAGCAAGGAATTTTTGAGAAAAAGTTCAGCTTTGAACGACAACGTTTGTATTGCCAAGATTGAATTCGTCGCTTTGTGCACCTAAACGCGGAAATGGGGAACTCAGGCCTTTCAATGTCATGGTCGATTTCTGATGCGTGTTTCGCTAGTACGCTTTTCAATGTGCCGCTGTTATAGGTGCGAACCTGCTGTGATCTTTGCCGCATTTTGGTTGCCAACCCAACGGAAAATTGTAGTGAATTTCCTTGAACCAGTTTTTTTCCCCTTTATACAAGCGGTTCATCCTTTCCTAAATATATTGTGATTTTTATGTGTGATTCAATGTTGCATAGAATTTTGAAATTCGTTTCAGAGTATTATGATTAAGATTTACAAAAGTGACATTTTTTTCAAAATCTAAGAAGTTAAAAAAATTGATCATGTCTGATGGCTCAAAAATAGCAAGAAAAGTTTGGTGAGGACTGACAAACAAAGGATCTTTTGTGTATATCAAACATCTGTCTGAAAAACCTCCCAGAAAATGCCACATGATCCCTCCCTAAGAACAACTGTAGACATTTGAAAATATCCTGAACTACTTTATTTGATCGTTCGTTTAGTTAGGCCATCGCGCAGCTGGGGCTTTTGCTAAACAGAATTTAGTAATAGGTCCTCAGGTACTTAAGTAAACAGCTTGATTACGTCAAATGACACCAGAACTACGTACTCCTTCGGTTCGAAACATTGGCGGCTATTCGAAACAAAAGCCGAGTACATGCAACTCTGTATTGCTTGCAAGCGGAGGGAATAACTCTGCAACCCTTTTGTACAGCATTTGATGTCTTTTTTTTCCATTTTTTGTGCGGCGTTTTTCATGTCAACGTAGCTTGTCCCACATTCTTGCTATAGGCTAACGAAAAGCCAGCATCAAAATCGTGAATATCTTTACGATTTTACCTGCTTTATAATTACGAAAGCTTGTTTTAATATCTTTAAGGAAAAGTACATCAGCAAAGTTTCATTTCAGTCATTGTTTCTTGCATCACTCTTTCTTATGCTGATCCACAACACTTTTAGGTTTCGCGTTGTAAATATAAATGTTTTTATAGTCGGATAGAGCCTAGAAAGATCGGTGAGACAAGACTTGCTAGCTACATTCACGGCAAACGAGCCCATAGTTCATCCAATGACCAGTTGGCTTGACCACATCTCCGACCCTGATTGGTGCCGTCTTGGTGCGGAACTACCAGAACTATCTGTGATTGCTGAAAACTGTGAGATGTTTCGAGCTCTCCTGGGGCTGCTGACCCCGCGACCCGCCCCAGAGGAAAAAGCTAGCATGGCAATAAACGAATGTAGAGCTAATGTATGTTGCTAATTCAGAATGTGTGGGGATATTTCCGCTTATTGCACTTTTTGTGACAATAGAAGTGACCTTACGTCAAATGTGCAATGCCCGCTTCATCGGTTTTTAGTCTTGTGCAAAACTATATACAAAACACTTAGGTTCGAAGTTTTCGAATTTAAGGTTTCACTGCAGCGTTGAGATTTTGTCTGATTACTGCTGTTTGAGATTTCTGCATATATCATGCTGGACACAATTGTTACATAATTGCTTTTTCTTAATAATGAATATCTTATGTTAGACGGATCAAAAAGCTGGCGAGATTTTATTATTTTAGTGTATCCGTTTTGAGTTTTTGCAAGCTGCATTCAGCGTGCTTCTTTTCAATCTAAATCAGTTGGCGTAACTCGCAGCGCACTTATTAAATTGTGAGAAAAACTTCTAGAAACTTGTGCGTACTGCAGATCGAGAGACGGTGTAGGTGTGCAATGCTCCTAACGTACTGAGTCAACGAAGTTTGTATAACAAAGGCATTGTCTCAGCAAGTGTCAAAAGTAATTTTGTCTTCCTTTGAAAAATTGTTGCCCATCAAGCATATGCTTTGAAAATACCTACTGATGATTGTAAAAAGTTGAATTTCAGGGAAAGATGATTTATGACCCCATATCAGTGATTAATATATCAAATCTATAAGAATAAGTTATATGGATTAGTATTTAATTGGCGTTAGCCACGTCTTCGTAAGATGGTGGTGGAACGCTGCCGCAGCTTGTGTGTGTACTGCTGTCATTCGACTCGACTTCAATCGCTGAAAACTCAAGTTGGCTATAGTCAGGAGGCTTGTCTTCTGCTTGAGATTGTCTAAGCCTGAACAAAATAACATACAGTAGTTGTGGGAAAGCTTCTTTTAAACGTCTTGAGAAGCGCAACAGAAACTTTAAGGCAATATTTCTCTTGAAGAATAATTGGGCTGCTTTTCCTGCATATAATCCCACGTTTCCCTTTAGAGCTTTTGTTTCAGATATAGTTTCTATCCTAACCCTGATAAATGTGCTTCATTTCCACGAATAATTTTCTATCCTTGTCGAAATTCCCAAGAGATCAAAAGATACAGTTTTACAGGAAATATTTATTAAACTAAAATGCAATCAATTTAAAAGCGGTTGAGTGCCGAACAATGAGCATTCTTGAATGCGTTTTACTTCTAGAAAAACTCTTTCGCATCTTTCGAAAAGTTAGTTACTGTTTACTTTGAAAGATCACTAATACTAAATCTCTCACACACAAATTTTGCTTACACTTGCTCTAGAAACAAACTGTTTTTAAACATTTGCAAATAAAAAAAAATAGATTTTAGAATATTTTTATTTATTTCAAATAACAGTAAATCTGCATAAGCTTTTATAAAAGAACAGAATTCCAAAATTTTCGTTTAATCACCAAAATTATGTGATAGTCATGAACGTTCAAACGATTTGGTGAACGTTCAAACGATTCGTTTGAACGTTCAAACGATTGGAACGTTCAAACGAAACCAAAATAGGTTCAGGACAGTAGTCAGAACAATCTCAAACCGCACCATAGCTGAAACATGCCAGATATAATCTCAACCTTAAGAAGTCTGTTTATCAGTTTTTTTAGTGTTGCGGTATTTACATTCAAGCACAACATTATGTTGAAGTATATGGCAGCCATTGTTTTTATTCATTATGCTGCCAAATCTATGGTGTTTTGTTTCTACAAAGTGACAAGTACTACCACGGTTGCGCAGTTATATAAGCTGCCCCAAACCCGTTGAAAAAACGTCACCTTGGAAGGTTGAATCTTCAAGTGACAGGCAAGATAATGCAAAGAAAAAGCATTAGCTTTCCCAGTTTGTTTAGATCAACGTAGTTCAATTATTAACTCAAAAAAGTCCTGTGTTTTTCATATAATTTCATTATCATTTGTACAACAGCCGATTTTAAAGGAGTTTTGCACTAACGTGAATTGATGGCTTGACCGTTGGTATACGGTTTGTGAGCAAAATATCTGACATATGCTCTTCGCGTGTATCTAACAAAATAGAATAAACAGCCATGCAGTTTTCTTGATATTTTCGTAAAAAATGAAATATTCATAATTCCAATTTGTTTGCGGTAAAAACTTAATGTTTTTCACCAATTGCTGCATTTTACCCAGCATTCCTAAATTTTTTTGGGCTAACTCACTTTCTGGAATCTTGAACTCTCCAGCTTTGTTTTGCAGGTTTTAATTTTTTACATCGATTGCTAATTGAAGGCTGCTTATTGCGCATCTCCATATTATAGATTTTCATACGAAACACAGGCGTAGCCAGGGAGGGCAGGGGGAACGGCCCCCAGAACTTTTTTGCATATCTAGTATTTTGTGCTTTGAGAAGCGGTGTTCCAAACAAGAAATACTGTTGCTCGCCTAAAATCAAATATTTTGGCCCCCCGAAGTCTTTGCCTCCCAAACATTTTGGACTGGCTACGCCACTGATACGAAACACATATTTTTACCGCGGAAGATGTGGAATAGTTGGAGCAACTGGGATCAGGCTTGCGATGTATCGTTGAGGGTTCGTGGCATCCACAAGTGCCAAGCAATACTCTGTTGAATTAGCGGGGCTTGCTCCTTCTTCATCGCTGTCAGACTGACTGCGTGAAGTTTTAAGATTTTTACGAATAAAACGTAACGACATTTCGGATGCATAGGCGTAGCCAGGGGAGTCAAGTGGGGCATGTCCCCTCAAATTTCTAGCGTATCTTGTCGTTTTGTGCTTTGAGAGGCGGTTTCCCAAACAAAATACTGTTGCTCGCTTAATGTCAATATATTTGCCGCCGCACAATTTTGGGCTGGCTACGCTACTGTGCAGATGGACAGGAATTCATAGTTAACATATTATCCCAAAATCGAATCGTGGCGTATTGACATATCGTTATTCAACTCTTTTTCCCAAATGATAATGAAACACATTTTTGAACAGTCTTGGTTTTTCACAAACACTCTTCCCAAAATAACTGGTGGAAAGATGATGCAGCTTTGAAAGAAGCAATCTGCAACCTTACAAGGGAAGTGTCAAACAATTTCAGGAAAATGACTGGACTGCCAGGATTTATAACTCGAGCAACATCAAGATCAACTTACCTGGGTGCTTTCTTACAGCAGAGATAGGTGATTACAAGCAGAGCAGTCCATCCGAACATGAACAACAAAAATATGATTCCTGCGTAAAAGTAAGGCACGTGTGTTTTTGATTATAGCGTTTGATATCTACATTTAAACAGGTGATCCACACCGCATTTGAAAGTGCTTAAAATACTTTAATTTTAAACACCTTTTTGGATAAATCACCCGAACTGTTGTTGATGTAAATGGTCAGCATCATTTTTCTGACCCATAATTATATTTTGTTAGATTGCAACTGGTCCATTAGAATTGAAATCATTACAAAAACATCTTCACGCGTGGTACATGATGTGAAATATAGCTTGCAATAACTCTTTTGAAGATTTAACTAAAGTAATATGAGCTTTATGTTCAAGATATGAAAGATAATTATGCTTGTCTTTGCAAAAGCCTTGCACCTCGTCAATTCACCCATTGCTTTGAGAATCGCCGCTTAAAATATTCAGTTTAATATTTTTATCCAGGTTATCACGTTTATTACCTGCGTAACGTTTATCGTCAAGTGTGGGAGTCTTTGCCAATAAAAAAAAAATTTCTTCATGTTATTTTTGATAATCTTTGGTCTCAGTGAAATTGCCCTAAAAAACTGAGATAACGCATTTTGAGATGTAGCACTTAAGTTTTTCCTGGACAAAAAAGCGAACATTTCTGCAAAAAGTGATAATCTAAGCAAATCAAAACCGAGTCAACTGCAAATTCCGCTAAATGTTTCTTACTTTCCCAGAGTTCTTAACTCTGAAGAAAAAAGGCATTTCTCTAAAACGAAAAAACATGAGAGAAAAATCAAAAAAAGAAGATGGAGAAAAACATTGCGAAAATCATTTTCTCCCAAAATCATTATAGGGGCACAATATCTTACAACGTCTGTAGTTACTTACATCTCTCTCGCTAAATTGCAAGGTTTATATACTGTAGAACAGTTGACTGGATGCAGTAGTACAGCGTAATTTTGGTTCTTTGACTCTGAATGACCTTTGGACAATTCTTGATTTAGCTGAATGTGTTGCACATTTAGGCTTCACTTTCATAGCTAACTTTTAAAGCCAACTTTTACTTGATTGTAATACTAACCTGTGCCAGAATCATCAGGTGTTTTGCCAGAGAAGCGGTAAGTGCCTTCCAAGCAAATCATCAAAACTAAAAACAGTAATATTGAACAAACTCCTTTCCGCCTTATTGTGCAAATACATTGTTGTGTGTTTGTTAATTACGGAAGTGTAAGCAGCAGCACTGATGTCAACACCACTTAGCTTATACTTTATTTCGGTTTTAGTATTTCTTTGGTTTTCAGTGGGTTGTTGTTTTTTTGCGTTTTTAGGAGCATTTTCCGGTGATTTAGGGTTTTAGTATAATCATCCACATCCGGATCCACCAACATTTCTCAAGTTTTTTGTGAGTGTTGGCTAGTGTACACCGTACAGTGGCCAGTGACTCCGTCGAGCTAATTTTCCTCCTGGCTCAAGCCTTCAGTTACACCACTGGTGATAGGGCGCAAGAAAAGAAATAATAGAAGTTGCTTAAGCTGAACAGGTCAAGAAAATACATGAACTGATTTCATCTTTTTCTGTACTGCGGAAATATGCATAATCCTGACAACAAGTCATTTCCTAAATTTGCTACTCAGCTATCAAAAATCAAAGCGCGACTGGAACACGAAGGGAATCCGTTTCGTATGTTTCAGGGGATTCAAATGATCTTCATCAATTGAAAAGGTACGTGATTGTGATAAGCTTGTGTCTTCCACAGCCAAAAGCGGGTTTTACTGCTTTCGATACACTTTGTTTTTCTCTGACCATGAGCAGGTTTATGGCCCCGAATACGCTGTTTGCGTATAGTCTTGCAAGTTCATTCCCATAAAATAAGTTCAGTGCACATCAAATTAGCTTTGAGATTAAGTCAATAAAATTTTGCTTTGTTGTTTTTCTAACCGTTGAGCAAATTGCAAAACATACCGGACCAGTGCAATTACTGAAAGAAGTGCTCTGACAGCATGTTGTGCAACCTCAGCGACTTTACTGCGCGAGCAAAGTTTGCCTCTTTGAGGAAATATTGAAATAATCTAAGATCTGATCGGGCAATTTGACCCATTTTTGTCACAGCACATCCGTACTCGTGTCAATCGCGGACGTGGTCACGCACCAGTGTTCGCCCAAAACAATCCGTGAAAAATCGATTGCAATGGCGATTAACGAGCAATTGGTATCATCAGGGATAAGATTGCAATGCCACGGAACTTCTCAGTTTCAATGGATTCCAATTCAGAAATACTCCCTTACAAACCACCAGACCACTGCGTGTGCACGGTAAATCACCGGTCTGTGGAACTTTTTCTGACAAGTGTTAAGAGCTCACGTCCAACCGGGCAAGATCATGGCATTACATCGCAAGATCTCCTTCAACATCGCGTTGATCGGTACCTTGGAATGTAGTTCGGCAAGTTGCACTACGACATCTTTGCGCCAAGCATTATTACGACATCTTTTGTGGCGCAAGTGCAATGGGTAAAAAAACATGATGCAAACAATCACAAGCAGTACTTGGCACCTATGTTCAGACTAATTCTTTATTAACGTATACTTAATAAGCGCAAAAGTGTGTGGGGCATCAGTAGTTGCAAAGAAGTGAGGTAAATGGAACGCTTATTTCGCTTTTGTCAATTTGCTAAATTTGCTACTGCAATACCTGCTAGATTAGGGCATCGACATTGACAACTGCAATGCTCATACGTACGATAATGCCAGTGACATATGTGTTAATAAGGCAACTTGCAGTGAATCTTGAAAAACCGCAAAACTAGAGTGGAGTGCATTGTTTGCGCTGACCACTCTTTTAACAAGGTTGGTGAGTCACCTGCCCATTGCTGCGTCGTAGCAGTTTGATTTTTCTATTTTAACAGTGCCTCGATGTAGTCTTTTCAGCCTCAGCACATCGTTGAGATGCCCTGATGACCATGCTGAACAGCAATCTGGGCGCCTTTTTTCTAAACGCCCATCAAGGACTCGAAGACTCTCTCGAGCTGATGCTACAAAAGCAGTTTTGAAGGATTGTCATTCATAGTCTTTAGTTTAAGTTTTAAATTCTTTCCAATAGATCAACCGAGACGTTATGCAGAAATCAAAACGTTTCAAAAAAGGTAGATGCATTGTCCAATGCAATAGCCAAGCTCATGGACACAAGTGAAGTTGTTTTCCAGGCCCGCTGCCAGGTTTGAAAGTTTGTGGAGAAAACACATTTATAGGGGGAAAGATATGTTGTTTTTATTGTATATTTAAATCATTTTTTTCTAAGGACCACAAAATTAGGGGCACAAAAAATTCGGGATCACTGCACCCGAATGCCACCCGTAGCTAGGGGCCTGCTGTTTTCCTGCTAATGGCTTGGACAACCTTTTGGTTTTACTCAGAAACAAGAACATCCTAATTTCTGCTGCTAAATCGAAACAAATCTTGGTAAACAAAACGAACGTGGTCTTTTTTCATGACAGTCAGTTACGTAAATATAGCGAAAGAAACAAACAAAAATTGAAGTTCCCGTGTTGGGCTTATGACGGAGCTTTGAGAGGTTTTTCATTCAATTTTGGTCAAGTCGTGGATACTCAGGTTTGGTGAAGCGATAATGTAAATTTATGCTGTACAACTTGCGAAAAGTAGCAATATCTCGCGGTGCTAATAGCAAAGTTGTTATTGTACACACTACAGCTACAATTAAGAAAACAATAATTTCACTTTCTTTTGTGGCTATACAATTTACAGTAAGAATGTACAGCAACCTCGCGTAAAATTTACCGTAAAAAAACTGCATTTGACGATAAATATCTTGTCGATAACGATTGTAGCATTCCAACTTCGCTGACAGAATAGGCTTAATAATATTTGAACGCCCCTTTACACTGTCAAGTTTTATTGATATTAATTTAGTGATAAATCTAGACTTCTCTAGTTCACTAACTGTTGAAACATAAATCCAGCAAGATTTTCATAAATCCAGCAAGATTTCATTCCGCTTTTAGGACAGAATCGGACTCTCCTTGTTTTATTAGCTTTTAAGAAATGAAATCCGGCAATCTATCTTCAAGGATGCCGTAGTTGCAGTTAAAGCTAAATTAAAATTAATTGCTATGCCGCATAGTACGGTGCAACTCGACCTGAATAGAAGCGGCCAATCAATAAGACTTTTACAAGAAGAAGCATTGTTTTTCACGATACCTATTTTTGTTGCATTTTGCTAATCTGTGCTGGATTTTCAAGCAAATCCTGTGGAAATCCGGCGAAAAACAGCGCGGACAGCCCGAAGGTACCTGGAAATCGTGACATTGCGTCACCTATTTAGTTTCAGCGCTTAGTGAAGCCGGTGGAAGGACATCAAAGGTGCAGCCATCAAGTGGAATTTCCAGAAGACAGATTTAGTGCATGGGTTTAATAAGAGCTTAGGTTGATTAGCAGGCTTTAAATTAATTCAGCGCTCCCCAAAGACCGGCCCGCGAAGGATTCCAATCCAGCCCGCGAGCTTTCCTGAGAATGTTTAGTATTTTACATTTTTCCTGTACATAAATCATTGTAAGATGTAATTACACAAAAAGCAAATAACATTTGCTGTAATTGAGAATTTAACCAGATATGTTTTAGAAACCATAACAAACCATGCTTTCTGCTTTGATCAAACGCTCAACTACAAAGGTTTTTGAGTTTACTTGCAATATGTGAAATAAAAGTTATTCACTTGCTACCAAAGTCATTCGTTTTGGAATGTTATATTTTGAGAACAACACAGACAAGTAAATTTAAGAACACATTCTAAAGGGAAACCGCATGGATTTTCTAATGCTCAGTGGCTCTCAAAACTTGTTTTATTGGTAGATAACAGAAAAACTGGACTATCTGAATGCGTCACATCAAGGAAAGGAGAAACTCATTCACAATCTTTTGGGGAGATTAAGCATTTGAAGCAAAGCTTAAACGTTTGCGAAGTCAGTTACTCCAAATTGTGCTTGATCATTTTCCGTGTTTGAAGAGTTCAGTAGGAGATGGTGAACGTGACATTGGTGCTAAATATGCTGATTGAAATGTAAAGTTGCATCGTGAATTTGGTGGCCGATTTCAGGACCTTTGTAGTTTGGAAAGTAACATCAAAATATTTTCATGCTCTTTGACATTGATGTAGAATCAGTGCCAATAGATTTCAGAATGGAATTTATTGAATTGCTGAATGACTTGGATCTAAAGACAAAATTTCTATCAAAGACGCCTGTGGAATTTTACAAGGAGTGTCTCCCAAGAACAAGGTTTCAAAACGTTGTTTGGAAGCACTTATCTTTGCGAACAACCCTTTTCTAAGACAAAGTATTGTAAGTCCATGTGTCGAAACAGAATTTCAGATGCACATTTGCGCGATACTCTCCGCTTTGCAGCATCAAGCATGGAACCAAATATTGCAACTATTAGTCCTATGCAACAAAGGAAGTAGTTTCATAAGTCACATTGCAAACATGTTACCGAGCAAAGAAAATAAATAGCAGCATACAAACGTGACTAATGTTATGCGTGTTGATTTTTGTTTCTTTCAATACACAAAATAGTCCGACACGCGGGCGCTGATAAGATCGCGAATTTGGCCCAGCATCTAAAAAGTTTGAGGACCCCTGAAATAATTAAGTGCGACAGCAATGATCAAAATATAATATAAAAAGCAGGACCACCACCGTTGAAATAAGGTCTTTTATATGAAAAAAATCATTGGCATTCAGGATATTCACTACTAAATTGGAAAAGTTCAACCCTGGTAGCGAAAGGTTTCGTTAAGATTTGCCGCATTTCACACTTGACTTGGAAAAAATTAAGGCGTTTAATTTAGACTGGCTAAGTCAGCTATGTCCAACCTGCAGCTGTCGGGCCGCATGCTGCCCAGTCGAATGTTTTCCTTGCAGTATAAGTAGCCAAGATACTGACAACCTGTTCTTATGTTGATAATCTCAAATTTGACATTTTTGATGCAGGTAGTCCTCAGTACCACTTTATCACGTCTGTACTGCATTGCAGTTGGGATTCAAACGCTTTCAGTACATCAGCTTGAAGTGAATTTGTTTTGCCAAGATCAAAGTAAGTCATTCAGTTTGCAGCCCTCATTAATATATCATTTAATGTGCGGCCCAGGTTAGCAAAGTAACATACTATTTGTCTCAGTAACCAAGTTCATACAAAGCGCTGCTGCCGTTGACTTGCCGCCAGTGCAACATTCACGGCGGAAGTAGCCGCGTGGCCCACAGCGTATTAGCAAGCTGAGATGGGGACCGCAGACAAGTCATGACACTCCAATACAAAGTAGAAAAACGAGTCTAACCAAACTGAATAGTAAAGCATTTGAAAAGAAGTTGCGAAATTTTTATCGATTGTCCAGATTACTTGAAGGAGACTGGAGACTTACATTACGGTCACAGCTTGTGCTTGAAAACTATAATTCGCGTGCTTTCTATAAATCATGCGTATTCATTATTTCTCTAAACCTTGCTTTAGTTATTCATCAAGCTTTTGCTTGCAGTTTGAGACTGAGGATGGGTTAATTACATGGTATCAATTTCCAGTTGAAACAATTGGAGAATTGATTCGTCTGCGATGCCTTTGTGGAGACATACTGTGGGTATCCAAATTGCGTTATTAAAAGCTCGGTTACGCATTTGCAGGTCACTACAAACATTTTTGAAATTCTTTATTTGTAACCGAATTTATGAAATAATTTGAAACCTCACGGTGGTCATGTTGTCATATAGTCTTACCTATAGATACAAGTAGGAAATAAAAACAAATCCAAGATACAGCAGTACATGAAAGCAAAAATTGAAAAGAACGACACCTTAAGATGAATCAAATACAGGTCTCAGTATTTTCATAATTATTCTCCCTTCTGAGAAAGGCAGATGCAGTTATAAGATTATGTAAGGGAAGCGCATGCGTAACAGAGGGACAGGGGTGCGAACCAATCTGCCCCATGGATAACTAAATGTCAAAACCAGATCCCCACTTGGCTTATATTTCAGTATCCCCACGTGGCTTTCAGTATCCCCACTTAGCTTATATTTCAGCTATTTGCAATTAGCCACAGTTCATCATATTCTCCGAGCTGATGTGATGGCAGTGAAGGCGATGCTGAGAAAATAGAAAAGTACAAAACATCTAACATGCGTGTGCATGCAACAAAATGCTATCTTTTGGCGAGGTATCGAATTATGCAAGACAAAGCAGTTGTTGCTGGACTCCATGAAGTTGAAAAAAGAACTGTGGAAAAGAATAGAAATACTTTGAGCCGCCATATTGATGTCATTATGTTCCTAAACGGTGGCCATTAGGCCTCCTTCAGATAAATTCTCCCTGGCTCAAACCTCTATACTGTAGCTGCGCCACTGATGGAAAGAAACCTCAAGTAAGCATTTCTTCTACTATAGAGTGACCCAACCACCTTTTGTGCATTATAAATATGAAAGTTCGCCAACCCTTCATTGCAACATAACTGTGTAGTATTACTCAAAAATTTTACTGACAACTCTGATCTAAAGCAAACACAACACAGAACAGATTCTTACCGACGTATCCTCTTGCCGGCTTGCTCTCAATTACCACAAACACGAAACCTAGCGTAGTCAAAATGAAAGAAATGATTACTGAACATGCCTCTCGAAACTGGCATGTTGGACGTTGCAAAACATCATCCATCAGTAGAAAATAAAAAGTTGAAAGTGTGCAAGTTCATGATGCCGCTTGCAGTTGTAGTCCTACTCGCATGGTAAGATGGTAGCTCCTAACTTGACAAGCTTGACCATTGTTAAAACAATGCCTTTTGTTTTATCATATCAGTTTGTAATCGACGTCTCCACTGTGATCGATATGTCAATATCAATTGAAAAAGAGCCATTTGCAATTGACTACATCTTCACAAGCTTACCGGTATTCTGGAACCAAGTTAATTATCTGCGTACGCTTTTTCACAATGCAAAGGAATGTCGATTTTAAAACTGGCAAACACTCCATGGTGCACTTGAAAAAAGACTATTGAAAATACAGAACATGATGCCAGGAGGTTGATTATATTTGCAATTTTTCAACGGTCTCATCCTGGCGCTAAAGTATGCTCAATGATTGACTGCATTAGAAATGCTTTGCATCAAAATTCATTTGTTGGTAAATTATTTGTTGGCTTCAAAAATGCTTTGTCATTTGTGTAAAGCAAACCCAAAATGCCGCTGAGGACAGTTCAGTCTGGTAAAATGATGAAAACATTTCAAAAGAGTTGGACAGGTGTGGATTTCAGAGACGAAAACATGGCGGTTGCTTCGCCCCCCATTAGGGCTTTCGCACTTAGTATTTGCATTGTTTTGTTAAAATTCATAGAAATCACTCAAGGGTCATTTTTAATAAGCTCTGAAGCAACTCGTAGGTTTTTCAAAACAAACCAAAAATTATTTGCAAATGTTGCAAAGGGGCTTCTCAAAAACTTTAATGGGTATTTTTGAGGCCGCTTTCTGAGAGTTTGGCCCGGGACCCTAAAATCTAATATGCACCCCTGAGGATGATTGCAATTTTCTTCAGTCCCGGACTTCGCGTTATTTATTTAGTGAAGCTTTCAACCAGTGGTTATGGCAATTTGAAGGTGTCTCGATTGGGATTGGGTGCGTAAATGTTACGCTTTTCTTCATAAACTAAGCTAAAAATAAAGTTAAAATGAAAGAAGATCATGTTTTTCTCTTGAAACGGTCATTGTTCTTATCCCGAAGCTTTCCTCCCGTTTCGCAACCATTACTTTTTGCTGCAATCCGCAAACAGTCTGGTTTTCCGAGAAAATGAAGCAACAATCCGAAGCCCAACTGAAAAAGAAAAGGACGTACCTTAGTTAAACAAGTTTCTTTAAAAATAATCCTCGAAAACCACTGCTGTCATTACGCAAACTTGCACTTATCATTCGCCATGACATTAAAGGGGCTTACGGACTGTGCGTTAAGCCAAAAGCGAGGAGCAATCGGGAAAGTGCTGAAATACGCCATGCTTGCTGTGTTTAAAGCAAACATGTTCCCAGTGGTGCACTTAGGGTTGGGGGGCCCGAGGCAAGACTGAAATAGGGGCCCTCTGATGACGTCATCATATTCAGCCAACCGTGATAACAACTTTTGATCAAGCCTAGGACAGGCATATGCGGGTCACGATGTTATGCACTTCTATGCCGCATTAGGGTTATGGTAAGAAGATAGGTGTTAAGCGCTAAATTTCGAAAAGCGGTTAGGTGTAGTGTTAGTTGTCCCGGCAAATTTGGCGGGAGCTCTGTGTAGTGTTTGTAACACTTACCAGTGTTCAAACTAAAAAATGTATTAAACAAAGAATCTTTTACCGAAATTTACACTTAATCTGAAAGTACACTGATTTTGATACTGATTGATGTAGTAGAAAACAGGTCTGTTTGAACACAGCAAAACTCTTCGAATTTCACATGCACTACATATGCTCTTAAAGCAGGGGCCGCTTTTTCACAGTCGTCCACAGTGTATTATGATAAATTTCATTCTCTGACAGTGAAAAAAGTTTTTTATTTGGGATAAATGTTTGCTGTTACGTGATGGGGTCTTGTCAGAACTTTTCGGACCAAATTTTAACCGACAGTCTTTAAGATATTTGAACTTGGTTTGAATCTTTTTTTTAATTTACACATTAGAGGTGATGATGGGGGCCCTTTGAAAGCAAAGTACTTAGCCTACACATTGCAGTAGCGGTTTGGGGCCCCTTTGAAAGAAGCGCACCTACACACTGCGCAGTTGCTGTCGGGCCCCTTCGAAAACATTGGACTTGCACATTGCAACCTTCTGTTGCGTAAATTCCTCAGTGAAAATGAAGAATGCACTACTACTCGCCTACTATCAGTCGTATTCGTTTAATCTCACGTCGATCATATACCATCAGTGACGCAAATCATTCACTTCTGCGAAGCAGTCGTTCCGAGATTTTTCTAAAATCACAGCACCAGTGACTTTAACCGCACGAACAGGCCTTATGCCTTTTCCACACGAAATGAGAACAGTGAATCAGCCTTGTGCCTTCACAACGTAAATACAATAAAGCAGCCTTTTGTCTTCATACAGGAAGAAACAGTAAATCGGCTTTATGCCTTTACACAGCAAAATACAAGTCAATCGGCCTTGTGCCTTCAAGAATAAACCAACTTTGCGCCTTCTTCACAAAAAATGAGTGAACTACTTTTAATCATTGATTCGCGAGGCACGCTTGATTACGCCAATCGGCGAAAAAGCCTAGAGCAATCGCAACTACTCGAAGTGACCGTAACGCACATTACAGTTGTTGTTGTGGGCCTTTTCAAAAGCAGAGTGCTTACTCAATACAGTGGCTGTAGGGTACGTTTTTCAAAGCAGAGTACCTTTACATTGCAGTTTCTGTTGGAGGCCCTTCTGAAAGCAGAGTACCTGCATATAACAGTTGCTGTTGCGATCCCTTTGAAAGCAAGGTACTTGCACATTACAGGTGCTATTGGGGGGCACATTTGAAAGCAGAGTACTTAAATTAGAGCAGTTATGTCCAACCCGCGGCCCACGGGCCACATGCAGTCCCGTCGGCCATGGGGGCTTTTGGGGGCTTAGCCCCCCCAACCAAAAAAAAGTAACGACAATATCTAGCAAAAGTCTCCGCGGGCTGTTATGCTAGTGTTGTAATACTTCCGTAGTTGTTCAACCAGGATTGCAAAAATACCTTCGGGGTTTCCCATGAAATTTTTTATGGACAGAACCTAAAACGTGGGACACTTAAAAAAGTTTGCACAGTTTGAAAATAAGTTTACTTTTGCTTAACTTAAGCGTGCACAAGCGAAGTTTTGTGTTTGACACAACTAGTGATAACCGTAACGCACTCAGTCTCAACTATAATGCTTTTGGCAAAAATATATATTTGTGCAACTTACTGGTTATGTATCAAAGTTAACGCCACGGATTCGTGAAAGACTCAAACATTTTTTGAAACAGTGATTCAAAAGTGACAACACTTTTTGACCCTGAAAAACCTCGCGATTTAAAATTAAAGATTAATTCCCCTAAAATTTCACCATCTTCTACATAATTGTGCTTTCAGAGCAATCAAATTGGTCTCAGAATGAATTTCACTAATTTCATTAAAGTTTAGTTATACTGAGGCTTATCTGATTCGATCCAAGTTTCATAATAAAAATTCCTGCTCATCCTTGACCGTATTTCGCGTTTGTTCCTTATTTCAAGCTAGTTGGGAATTATACAGACCCTTAGCCAAGTTTTCAGGTTTAGAGTGCAAAATGATTTTTAGGGGGAAAGGCGTGTTCTTATTGTATGTTTTAAACAAGTTTCTTTATCTAGATAGGTGACGTTTTTTAGAAAAATACGGTCAATAACCACTGCCTTTCCTGTCTAAATCGCATTTTCACAATCACCCAGGCTTACTGGGACATTTCCGGAGGGGACGCGGCTTTTACCACAATTCAAAAATTATTTCAAACTGATCTGACCTTTGAAAAGTAACTTGTTGAATGTCAAAAAAAGTTCACTGTTAACAAAACAAACACAGGTCCAGGCAGAAAAAAGCGTGGGGCAGGCATGCAAGTGACGCAAAACTGCACGAAACAAACGAAATGCCGCCAGCAGCATTTGCTGGCAATCTGTACAAGACCAATGCCGTATTTTGTTCGAAAATTCTAGATGTGCATAGAAAAGGCGTACATGAGGTTCGGACTTGGACATTTGGTATATTTAGACAAATTGACCAATTTTTATTACACACGGGGATCCTCTTACAACCAAAAGTAGCGAAGCTTGTTTACAAAAATCCCTGCCAATCAGTGGCGAACTAACAATCACAAATTATTTAAGACAAAGATTTAGTTATCAAAGCCATGCGACAATAGAAAATAACGAAGGTTAAAGAAATCTACAGCAACTATTTCAAAGTCAAGCGCAATAGCTCACGTTTCAGGTACGCGTAGAGTCAAACATCCTTGCCAATTACTGGAAAACTATCAATCACAAACTGTTTAAAACAAAATGATTTTGATTGTCAAGGCCATCTGAACATAGAAAATAATCTGAAAGTCTAAAAAATGTAATTACTTCAAAAACAAGCACAACTTTTCCCCCGGGAAAAACGCTTTGGGTATGCGTTTTTTTATTGTGCATAATAAATATCTCCAGCCAAAATGACGAATTTTACGAAAAACTGTGACATTCGGAGGCAAACCACGGACCACGTTGCAATAGGTAACTCATTTGAAATAGTAAATCTCGCAGAAAAGAATAATAGCTAGCTTCGCTTGAGCTAAACAACAGAATCTGCATTGCCACTTTGTTGTCATTGGAAAAAAGGCGGAATGCACAGATGCACAGAAAGTGGTTTCCCGCCCTTTCGGCAAATACTCTTTGTCGAATTGCATTGCCATGCAATGCAGTGCTTTCTTAGCGCGCTTGCGTGACCTCAACCTTTGCTGCTGACAACAGACTGGGATTGAGTTACTTATGGTGGAATACACAATACGTCGCTTGAAACAGAGATGCAAAGCCCCTTTGGCGCACCAACAGGCCCATAACAAGCTTGGGACACCAGGAGGAGCGAAGAATTTTCTGAGAGTGGCCCAAATTTTTAGAACTGTGTCCAATAGTGTAATGTAATGCAACGTGCACGGGGCGATTTCGTAGTAATTGGTCATGGGAATGTGCACCAATGCTTTTTTCGTTTTGGTAACTTGTTGAAATCATGGGTGCTGAACGCATGAAGCTTTCTGCAACGCGTGTAATGGACAAGCCTGTACAGTTCAAAGTCCAACATCTTTCCTTTCGTGCTGGCACGGCACTGAATACTTCAACAGCCTTTACGAAATGCCAAAACCTTTAGGAAAGCCTATTTAAGGAAATGCATCATCTCGTGAAAGAGCCATGTTTTGGAGTTTTGATAGGTCTGAATGACAACAAAAGAGGCTTAACATGGATCAGGTGGTCGAAGTAGCAATGCAGCATGTTTTCACAAACTCCATTGAAAATCGCAATTACAAAGCTTGGACTTCGATCTTCATCCACATATGTCAAACTTGGTTTTGTCAAAATGTCAAATACTACCTAACAAATGTTGGTTTCGCTTTGCTTTTGTCAAATATGTCCAATGTTACCTGCATGACATCAATCATTTTGTCACGCATGAAGTTACGACTGGCAAATCAGTTCATACACTCAGGGGCGTAACGAGGGGGGCACAATTCCCCGGGCGCCAATTCACTATGGGGCGCTGAATCATCGCAGGGGCGCCGAAAAGTCCCAACAATGTCACAAGGACTTTTTTCAATACAGCAAATTTGCCTTCGAAAGAACTCAGATTTGACCATAGGGGCGCCAAACCTCTACCTTG